>Ga0209050_1000626_pt1 | contig 55064 bp, 53 predicted proteins | sample Araplavi_mTSA_r2_FD_184276 | JGI IMG/M metagenome (GOLD analysis project Ga0209050, IMG submission 184276) | Arabidopsis root microbial communities from North Carolina, USA - plate scrape MF_Cvi_mTSA_r2 (SPAdes) (version 2) | ecosystem: Host-associated > Plants > Roots > Endosphere | place: USA... | reverse complement strand
CGTCTCGACGCGCTGGCGCTCGGCATCGACTTCCCCGCCGCGAAGGAAGACCAGTACCAGCAGCTTCGCGAAGACCTTACCGCGCAAGTCGAATCGGTGAAGTTCCACGCGACGAAGATCGAATACCTCGTCGACAACCTCTACGCCTTCAACCGCCGCCTCACCACGCTGGGCGGCCAGATGCTGCGTCTGGCGGAGCGTCACAAGGTCAAGCGCGCCGACTTCCTCGAAACCTATGTGGGCCGCGAGCTGGACGACACTTGGCTGTCGGACATGGCGAAGAAGGACAAGAAGTGGGCTGCCTTCGCAGAAGCGGAGGCCGATCCGGTCGAGCGTATCCGTTCCGAAGTCGCGGACATCGCCGCCGCCACCGGCATGGCGCTCCCCGAGTTTCGCCGTATCGTCAACATGGTCCAGAAGGGTGAGCGCGAGGCGCGCATCGCCAAGAAGGAAATGGTCGAGGCGAACCTTCGGCTGGTGATCTCGATCGCCAAGAAGTACACCAACCGCGGGTTGCAGTTCCTGGATCTCATTCAGGAAGGCAACATCGGCCTGATGAAGGCGGTCGACAAGTTCGAATACCGCCGCGGCTACAAGTTCTCGACGTATGCGACCTGGTGGATCCGTCAGGCGATCACGCGCTCGATCGCAGATCAGGCCCGCACGATCCGCATCCCGGTCCACATGATCGAGACGATCAACAAGCTGGTCCGCACCAGCCGCCAGTTTCTCCACGAGCAGGGCCGCGAGCCCACGCCGGAAGAAATGGCCGAGCGTCTGTCGATGCCGCTCGAAAAGGTGCGCAAGGTGATGAAGATCGCCAAGGAGCCGATCTCCCTCGAAACGCCGATCGGCGACGAGGAAGATTCGCACCTGGGCGATTTCATCGAGGACAAGAACGCGATCATCCCGGTCGATGCGGCGATCCAGGCCAACCTCAAGGAAACTGTCACCCGCGTCCTTGCCAGCCTCACCCCGCGTGAGGAACGCGTGCTGCGCATGCGCTTCGGCATCGGCATGAACACAGATCACACGCTTGAAGAAGTCGGCCAGCAGTTCTCAGTGACGCGCGAACGTATCCGCCAGATCGAAGCCAAGGCCCTGCGCAAGCTCAAGCACCCGAGCCGCAGCCGCAAGATGCGCTCGTTCCTCGATCAGTGAGGAATCCGAACCGATAAAAAAAAGCCCCGCCTCGGCGGGGCTTTTTTTGGGGCCTATCGTCCGCAGGGACGCTGATCGACTATCGCGTAGCCCTTCGCCCTCGCCATGCAGGCATTGCTGAACGTCTGGCGCTTGCCCCGCTTCACACCGCAGACCGGCGCGTATTCACGGGTGCACATGGCGGGTTTCTCCGGGCGCGGTCGGTGCGGACTATCCGGTCCCGGCATCGTCTCCATGCACCCCGTCAGCACCAGCACACCTGCAATAGCGAACGATGACAGCAAGATACGCTTCATGGCCGATCTCCCGTTTACCGGTCTACGCCGGTCAGGCGAGACTGACCCAGAGCTGCAATTATCGCAAGCCCATGGAGCATTTTCCGGTCCTGAAAGGAACCTAGCCCTTTTCGCCGAGGTTCCGGACTTGCTCGTAAGTTGCAATGCTCGCCGCCGGCGCGTCCCATCGCACCCATAGGGCCACGCCGAGAGCCGCAACCAGCAGCAGTCCCGCCGTACCGCGTACCGCGCCGACCGGTAGTGGTGCACGCAGCGGTACGAGAACCGGCACGGCCATCAGCAACGAAAGCACGCAGACCATCGGCAGCGCCGGTCCCACGGCCTGAAGCAGCGAATAGCCGAGCAGCAGCGCATATCCCGTCACCAGCGCCGCGACGATCACAAGCAGCACGCGCGGCTCACGCCCTGGTGCAAGCCCGCGCATCAAGGCCGCTGCACCGCCAAGCAGCAGCGGCACCGTCAGCACATAAGCCGCCGACGGCGCGAAAGCCTGGAACGCGGCAGCGCCCAGCCAGACCGGCAGGACCAGCCCCACTTCGCCCGACACCGAGTGAGGTCGTCGCCCTAGCAGGAACACCGTCATCGCCAGGGAGGCGCAGAGAGCAACGGCCTGAAGCCGGGGTATCGCCGCCAGGCGGTCATAATAGTTCACCGGCCCATCCGCTCCGGACGCCATGTTTAGTGCCCAGAGCAGCGCTCCGGTCAGAACGGCGAGCGCCAGCATTCTCCCCGATCCGCGCAGTATTTCGGCAGGTTCGGGCCGCCGCAACACGAGCAAGCCATAGCCCACAAGCGCCGCCGCCAGCATCACCCAGCCCCACGACGGCGCATAATGGACCGCGAACAGGCCGAAGACATCGAAGAATACCAGATCCGGCGCGCGGCGCGGCAACTCGCTCGCCTTCGTCAAGTCTTGCGCCAGCCCGAGGGTCTGCTCGCCCATCTGCTGCAGCGAGCCGCGATCGAGGTTCGCCGCCGTCGCCAAGGGCGAGTGATAGAGGCCGGGCCTGCCGATGAAGGCGAAATTCCATGCCGAATAGCCGTGCGGCAAGGCTACCGTCAGGTCGGTATCATTGGGCAGGACGCTGTAGATGAAGGTCGCCAGCGATGTCCCCGCCGGATGCGGCGCGGTCTGCGCCCAGAGGCGGGCCACCTCGCCATTGCGGGCCGAAGTCTGGAACAGGTTGGCCTTGCCCCCGCCTCCACGCGTTTCGAGATTGACGATCGCCCCGATCCGCCTTGCCTCCTGCGCCTGCGCGAAAAACATCCTCGCACCGAGCAGCCCCGATTCCTCGCCGTCCGTCAGGATCACCAACACGTCGCGCTTGCGCTGCCGGTCGAGCGAGAGCGCGCGCAGCGTCTCCAGAATGGAAGCCACCCCGGCCCCGTCATCGGCGGCAGCAGGCGAACCCGGCACGCTGTCGTAATGCGCCATCAGCGCCAGGGCGGGCAGGCTCGGATCGCTACCCCGCAGCAGGCCCAACACATTGGTCAGGGAAATGCGCGGCGCTGCCTTGCCCCCCCGCCGGTCAAGCTCCGCACGGGCATCGGCAGGAAACTGCCCTTCCTGCGTGCGCACGGTCAGCCCCAATTCGCCGAGACGCTGCATCAGGTATCCGCGCAAGGCCGCATGCTCGGCCGAACCGCTGGGATGCGGCGCGCGGGCGATGCGCTCGATATCCTTCATGGCCCGCCCGGCGGAGAACGCTTCCGGCGGCGCATCGGCCGGAGCCGGGCGCGGCGGAGTCGTGCCGAGAACCGCCAGAACCAGCGCCAGAACCAGCGCAACGATGAGATGCTTTGAAGATTTCACCGCCAACCCCTTGATAGAATGCCGAAACATCCGCCTTGAAGCACGGACTGTCAATTACCCGCAGCCTTCTGCCGGAACAGTTGAAAATGCGGCGCCAATCGCCCAAGCCTCTGCCGAATTCCCCGCATCCCTGCGAAAAACGCTTCGAATTTGACCACTTCCGGCAATTGCAGCCACCGATTGCCAACAATGGTGGCAATAAGACGAACTCGCGACTAATGGGAGGCGCAACGAATCTCCGCATCAGGACAGGCAGCCCGATCCCATGCGCATTGCGATTGCTTCAGACCACGCCGCCGTCGACCTCAAGGCGACACTGCGTGAATACCTCATCGAACTCGGCCACGAAGTTGCCGATCTCGGTCCTGACACCGCCGACCGCGTCGACTATCCCGACTACGGCTACAAGCTGGCCTCGGTCGTCGCCGACGGCACTGTGCAGTTCGGCGTCGCGCTCTGCGGCTCGGGCATCGGCATCTCGATCGCCGTGAACCGCGATCCGGCCTGCCGCTGCGCGCTCGTTTCCGAGCCGCTCTCGGCCGCGCTCGCGCGTGAGCACAACGACGCCAACGTCATCGCCATGGGCGCCCGCCTGACCGGCGAAGACATGGCCAAGGCCTGCCTCGATGCCTTCCTCTCGGCCGAGTTCGGTGGCGGACGCCACGCGGGCCGCGTCGAAAAGCTTTCCAACCCCGTCTTCTGAAACGGAGAAACCCGAACATGACCGTAGACACCGCCATCCGTTCCGCCGGTTTCTTCACTGACGGCGTTGCCCAAAGCGATCCCGCCGTCGCCAAGGCCATCGGCCACGAACTCGGCCGCGAGCGCAAGCAGATCGAGCTGATCGCCTCGGAAAACATCGTTTCCAAGGCCGTGCTCGAAGCCCAGGGCTCGGTGCTGACCAACAAGTACGCAGAAGGCTACCCCGGCAAGCGCTACTACCAGGGCTGCGAACCTTCGGACGAAGTCGAAACGCTGGCGATCGAACGCGCCAAGCAGCTGTTCGACTGCCAGTTCGCCAATGTGCAGCCCCACTCCGGCGCACAGGCCAACGGCGCCGTTCTGCTCGCCACCGTGAAGCCCGGCGACACCATCATGGGCATGAGCCTGGATGCCGGTGGTCACCTTACCCACGGCGCCCGCGCTGCGCTTTCGGGCAAGTGGTTCAAGGCCGTGCAGTACGGCGTGACCAAGGACACCCACCTGATCGACTACGATGAGGTCGAGGCGCTCGCCAAGGAGCACCAGCCCAAGCTCATCATCGCTGGTGGCTCGGCCTATCCGCGCGTGATCGACTTCAAGCGCATGCGCGAAATCGCCGACGCCGTCAGCGCGCTGTTCCAGGTCGACATGGCGCACTTCGCCGGCCTCGTTGCCGCCGGCCTGCACCCCTCGCCCTTCCCCCACGCGCACATCGCCACCACCACCACGCACAAGACGCTGCGCGGTCCGCGCGGCGGCATGATCCTCACCAATGACGAGGCGCTGGCCAAGAAGATCAACTCGGCGGTGTTCCCCGGCCTTCAGGGCGGCCCGCTGATGCACGTCGTCGCTGCCAAGGCGGTCGCCTTCGGTGAAGCGCTGCGTCCCGAGTTCAAGGACTACGCCGCGCGCGTGATCGAGAACGCGCAGGTCCTCGCCGCCACCCTCAAGGAGCGCGGCGCCGCGATCGTTTCGGGCGGCACCGACACCCACCTCGCGCTGATCGACCTCTCGCCACTGGGCGTGACCGGCAAGGACGCGGACGAAGCGCTGGAGCGCGCGGGCATCACCTGCAACAAGAACGGCATCCCCTTCGATCCGCTGCCGCCGATGAAGACCAGCGGCATCCGCGTGGGTTCGCCCGCCGGCACCACCCGCGGCTTCGGCCCGGAAGAGTTCCGTGAAATCGGCAACATGGTCGCCGACGTGCTCGACGGCCTTGCCAAATGCGGCGAAGCGGGCGACGCTCAGGTGGAGCAGAACGTGCGTGCGCGCGTTGAAGCTCTGTGCGATCGTTTCCCGATCTACGAGGACTGATTCAGGAGCCTTGCTGCCATGACCGACCCGAACCGCCCCAACGACTCCGGTGACTTCATTTCCGACGCCCGCCACGAGCTGGCCGGAATGCTTCAGGATGGCCTCGACCATCCGTCGACCAAGCCGGTGCTCGCCTGGGGCGCGGCCGGGGCGGTCGCGGGCCTCGTGCTGCCGTTCGTCTCGATCCCGCTCGGCCTCGCGGTCGGAGCGGGATACCAGTTCTACAAGCGCGTACGTCCCTGAAAGTTTTTGAAGTCTTGCCTGATACTTTGAAAGTAACTGTCTGAATGCGCTGTCCTTTTTGCGCCCACGATGATTCCCAGGTCAAGGACAGCCGCCCGACCGAGGACAATACCGCGATCCGTCGTCGCCGTCAGTGTTCCAGCTGCGGCGCACGGTTCACGACCTTCGAACGCGTCCAGCTTCGCGAGATCACCGTCGTCAAGAGCGATGACACCCGCGAGCCGTTCGATCGCGCCAAGATCGAGAAATCAGCCACGCTCGCCTGCCGCAAGCGCGGGATCGAGCGGGAGAAGATCGACCAGCTCGTCTCCGGCGTGCAGCGGCAGGTCGAGACTCTCGGCGAATCCGAAGTCTCCTCGCGCGAGATCGGCGAGATGGTGATGGAAGGCCTGCGCCAGCTCGATTCGGTCGCCTATATTCGTTTTGCCTCGGTCTACCGCGCCTTCAACGAAGCGCGCGATTTCGAGGAATTTGCTGGGACGGTGCGCGATGTCGCGGGTCCTGGCGCCATGGAAGGTCGCAGCGATGACTGACGTAAAGAAGCCGGTCATCGTGCTGGTCCGCCCGCAACTCGGCGAGAATATCGGCAAGGCCGCGCGTGCCATGCTCAACTTCGGCCTGACCGAGATGCGCCTCGTCGCCCCGCGCGACGGCTGGCCAAATCCCTCGGCCGGTCCCGCCGCTGCTGGCGCCGACACCGTGCTCGAACACGCCGAAGTCTTCGAGACGCTGGCCGAGGCGGTCGCCGACTGCGGCAACGTCTACGCCACCACCGTCCGCAAGCGCGGCGTCACCAAGCCGGTCGTCACGCCCGAGCAAGCCGCGCGCGAAGTGCATGAGGCGCAGGGCCGCTCCGCTTACGTGTTCGGTCCCGAGCGCTCAGGCCTCGAAACCGAGGACGTTGCGCTGGCCCGCGCGATCCTGACGGTGCCGATCAATCCGGAGTTCGCCTCGCTCAATCTGGCGCAGGCGGTGATCCTCTGTTCCTACGAATGGTCGAAGGGCGCCGCCCGCTCCGGCGAACTCGCCCAGCCGACCGTGGAGGAACCGCTCCCCCCTGCCCCGCAGGAAGAATTGGAAGGCCTTATCGGCCACTTCGAGCAACTGCTCGAACCCAAAAACTATTTCTGGCCCGAAACGCGCGCGGCAGCCAACCGGCTAACCTTGCGCAACCTTCTGACGAAGCCGGGCTGGAATCACCTCGAAGTGCGCACCCTTCGCGGTGTGCTCTCTGCCCTCGGAAACGAGCGTCGCCCGCGGAGTTGAGCCGTTTCCGGCTTATCCGCTTGACTTTCACCCCCGAGCCCGTATGGGGCACCCCTTCACATGGCGCCTGCCTTCTTGACAGGTCCGTCCATTCGGCCCCGCACCCCGGTGAAGCGGCGGCCGCATTCCGCGAAATAGGCGGAATGGTGCGCCCCGGGAAAACATGGACCGCCTCCACAGTGGAAGCGGCAGCAGAAAAGGAGACGACTTATGTCGAAGCGTAAAAGCGCCAAGTATAAACTCGACCGCCGCATGGGCGAGAACATCTGGGGTCGCCCCAAGAGCTCGGTCAACCGCCGCAGCTACGGCCCCGGCCAGCACGGCCAGCGCCGCAAGGGCAAGCTGTCGGACTACGGTCTGCAGCTGCGCGCCAAGCAGAAGCTCAAGGGCTACTACGGCGACGTGACCGAGAAGCAGTTCAAGGCTACCTACCAGGAAGCCTCGCGCATGAAGGGCGACACCGGCCAGAACCTGATCGGCCTGCTCGAACAGCGCCTGGACATGGTCGTGTACCGTTCGAAGTTCGCTCCGACCATCTTCGCGGCTCGCCAGATCGTTTCGCACGGCCACATCCGCGTGAACGGCGTGAAGTGCAACATTGCTTCGCGTCGCATCCGCGTCGGCGACGTCATCAGCCTGGGCAACAAGGCCAAGGAAATGGCGCTGATCATCGAAGCCCAGAACCTCCCCGAGCGTGAAGTCCCCGACTACGTCGCTCAGGACGGCACCGATAAAGTGACCTTCGTCCGCGTCCCGACGCTCGACGAAGTGCCCTACCCGGTGAAGATGGAACCGAACCTGGTCGTCGAGTTCTACTCGCGCTAAGTATCGGGTCTTCGGACCAGAAAAACGGAAAGGGCGGCCCCGCAAGGAGCCGCCCTTTTTGCTTGTGCGGTGAAAGCCACGAAAATGCGGCGAAACGAGCGACTTGTCAGGGAACGGACATGGAACTTGTGCATTGGATCAGCATCATGTCCCGATATCGATTCATTACCCCCAACCGCACCGGCAAATGGTATCCCGACCTCGAAACCGCGAAGCAGTTCGCGGCGGAAATCGGTGCAGGATTCCTGGATTCCCGGACTGGGCGTTTCGTCGCCTACGTCGGCACCAAACTCGAAATAGGTGCCCTGCACGACGATCTGAAGGAAGGTCTCGAACCGGCCTGAAGCGCAGCACCGAAGGCCGGTTCGAGACTATGCTGGTTTAATCTTTCGCAAGTCCCAGATTTTCACGCAGGAACGCATCGCTCTGCACCAGCAGGCGCTTACGGGCCTCCGAATCGACAAGCGAGTGCGACAGGCCGGGAAACGTTACCAGTTCCACTTTCTTGCCCGCCGACTTGAGACGGCTCTCCATTCGCTGTGCTTGGTCGATGTCGACGTTCATGTCCCAATCGCCATGGAACATCAGCACCGGCGCCTGGAATACGGCCGCATTCTGCGCGGGCGAACCCTGAGACACATGCGGACCGTTGCCGATCATGTCGTTGACGATGGCGTAGTCGCTGTAGCGCAAGCGATCGCTGCGTAGCAGTTCCAGATCGGTGACCGGCGCCACCGCCACGATGGCCTTGTACAGGCCGGGATCGAGCACACCCGACTGAAGTGCCGCATAACCGCCGTAGGACCAGCCGACGATCGCCAGCTTGTCCTTCACCGCGATACCGCTGGAAACCAACCAACGGCCCGCATCGTCGACATCGCCGATCGCCGTGCGCCAGGACTGGAAGCCGTTCTTCTGGAACCACGCCTGTCCATAACCCGCCGAGCCGCGGAAGTTCGGTTGCAGCACCGCGAAACCGCGCGCCGCGTAGAACTGCACGAGCCAGTCGAAACCCCATTCGTCACGCGAGGAAGGTCCGCCATGCGGCATGACGATCGCGGGAAGATTCTTGCCCGTGCTGCCTGGCGGTAAAGTGAGATAGGCCGGTATCATGGTGCCGTCGGCGGCGGGGAACTGGACAGGCTTCATCTCGGCCAGCTTCCGGTCTGCCAGGGCTTTGCGGAGGGGCAGGATCTCCTCCAGCTTTCGCGTTCCCTTGTCGAACAGGTAATAGCGCCCCGGATCGACATCGCTGCCCACGAACATGACGAGCTTGCTCTCGTCCTCGCTCGAATCCACGAAGGTCACCGAAGGCTGCCCCGGCAAAGCCTTGCCCAGCGCCTTGCGCAACGCGGCAAGGTCGGGGTCGAAGAATTCGACCTCTCGGTATTCGGATGAGAAGGAAACGCCGACGACCCTTGCCGAACGGCCGATCCGCACCAGCCCGTCAACTTCTACGCCGGGCTTCGCATAGACCAGCTCGCGCAGATCGCTTCCGTCAAGCTTCTGCTTGTAAAGCGCCGAGAAACCGTCTTTCGGCTGGAACCCGTAGACGACATCGAGGCCGGCATCCACCGCGCGCGGCTGGAAGCCGGTCCGCGCACCGGAAGGGTCGTAAGTTACGCGGCCCAGCGATTGCCAGCCATGCTCGCCTTTCTTGCGATACGAATAGTCGATGTAATTCTTGTCGTAGCCGGTCCCAGCCGTCGGATTGATCCCCATGATGCGGATCGAGCCATGGCCGTCGCTGATGAACGTGGCGGCGTCGCGCACCGGCTTTTCGAAGGTCGAGCGACGCAGCGTGCGTACGTCCACGGTTTCGACTCCGATTCCCTCGCCGCTTTGCGCAAGACGCGTACCGATGCTGGTCTCGGGTACGAACTGGCGCAGCATGAGCACTTCGCCCGGCCTTGCGCCGTTCCAGTCGATGACATCACCACCATAGTACGTCGCGCCCAGCGCCCGCTCGCTCTGCCGTGCGGTCATAATCTGGACCTTGCCACCGTCGGTCGGAACCGTGGCCAACCGGGTGAAACCGATCATCTCACCGGTAGATTTATCGCGCACATAAATGCCGCAAATAAGCTGGTTATCAGTTGGCCAATTACAATGGGTGATCGATTCGCCTTCGCGCGTGGCAGTAAGCACCGGCTTGAGAGCGCCGTCTCCTGCCGCATAGTCCGCGACCATGACGGCATCACCGCGTAGGCCCATCGGTTGAATGAAAGCGACCTTTCCGCCGGACGGCGAAAGGCTGATATCGCTCACCCCCTCTCGCGCGGCGAAGGCGGCCGCAACCGCTTCGACCGGCTCCGCCTTTGCGACGCCTGCAAAGACGGACGTCGCACTCAATGCCAGCGCCGAAGACGCTCGCAGCACATTCTTCATGATATCCCCCCTGAGTTTCAGGGATCGAAAGCTATGTCGGCGCGAACTATCTATCCAGTGAATTTATCGGTTATTTCAATGGAAATAGTCTCGTCGGAAGTCGGTCGCGAACTGCGTAAAGGTGCCTGCCGCGATCGCGTCACGCATGCCCTGCATGAGTTGCTGATAGAACGAGATGTTGTGCTCGGTCATCAGCATCGCTCCGAGAATTTCGCCGGAACGCACGAGGTGATGCAGGTAAGCCCGGCTGTAAGTGCCGCAAGTTGGACACTTGCAGCGCTCATCGAGCGGGTTGTTGTCCTCCGCATGACGGGCATTTCGCAAGTTGAGCGGGCCGTTCCAGGTGAAGGCCTGACCGTTGCGGCCCGAGCGGCTGGGCAGCACGCAGTCGAACATGTCCACCCCGCGCTCCACCGCACCTACGAGATCGTCGGGCTTGCCGACGCCCATGAGGTAGCGCGGACGATCCGCCGGAAGCTGGCCGGGCGCAAATTCCAGCGTGGAGAACATTGCCTCCTGCCCCTCGCCCACGGCCAGGCCGCCGATCGCGTAGCCGTCGAAGCCGATGTCGATCAACGCATCGGCCGAGGCTTTGCGCAGGCCCTCGTCGAGCGCGCCTTGCTGGATACCGAACAGTGCCGAGTTGGCGGCATGTTCGCCGCCCGCATCGAAGGCGTCGCGGCTGCGTCTGGCCCAGCGCATCGACATTTCCATCGAGCGCGCGATCACGTCGCGCGGCTGGTCGATCTTCGGACACTCGTCGAAGCACATGACGATATCGGAGCCGAGCAAGCGCTGGATTTCCATCGAGCGCTCGGGGGTCAGCAGATGGCGCGATCCATCGAGATGGCTGGCGAAAGTCACGCCGTTCTCGGTGATCTTGCGGAGGTCCGACAGGCTCATGACCTGATAGCCGCCGCTGTCGGTCAGGATCGGACGATCCCAGTTCATGAACTTGTGGAGGCCGCCCAGCCTCGCGACGCGCTCGGCGCCGGGACGCAGCATCAGGTGATAGGTATTGCCGAGCAGGATATCGGCGCCGGTGGCGCGCACGTCCTGCGGCTTCATCGCCTTCACGGTGGCAGCGGTGCCGACCGGCATGAAGGCAGGCGTGCGGATTTCGCCGCGGCGCATCTTGATCGTGCCGGTGCGGGCCTTGCCGTCGGTGGCGTGGATGGAGAATTCGAAACGGGGGTTCATGCCCCGCCCGTTACAGACTTCAGAAGCCGTAGACCAGCGAGAAGCGCGAGATCGTGTCGGTTCGCAGCGATCCATCCGGCGGCGAGGTTTCGTGCTCGATCGAATAAGACATGCGCGCCTTCAACCCCTTGGCCATGCCGGCTTCGAGGCCGGTTGCAGAGGTGAAGGTACTGTTGCCGGTCTCGACATAGGAAGAGGCATCCTGGGTCAGCTTGATCGTCGGGCTCATCTGCCAGTCGAAATCGATCGAGGTCAGCGCCGACCAGGTCGTCTCCTTGGGCACGGTAACGTAGCGCGTACGACGAAGCGCCGGGCCGACTTCCATCGACAGGGTCACGTTGTCGCGCTTCAGGATGCGATAACCGAGACCGCCCGAAAGCGAGTAGCGGTCAAGGAAGCCCTGGATGCGGTCCTTTTCGTACTGCATGCGGCCATAGGTGAAGAGGCCGTCGTTCAGGGTGAAGCGCGGCTGATAGCTGGCGCCATATTGCTCGCGCGAAACGACGCCGCGATCCTTCTGGTAATCGGCATTGAGCTGGACCGTATGCTGCCAGTTGAGGCCCTTGCGGTCGAGCTTTACCGCGCCGGTATAGCCGAAATTGCTGGTGTTTCCGGTCGCGCGGAAAGCGCCCAGTTCAACTTTCCCGGTCCAGAGTTCCAGCAGCGCGGCGCGGCGGATACGCTCACGCTCGGCATTGGCCTTCTCCGCGATTTCGCGGGCGTTCGCATCGAGGAACGCCTGCTGCATCGTGCGGATTTCTTCCTTGTCGTAAGGCTGCGTGGATAGCGCGGCCTTGACGACGGCGGCGACGACGGCCGAGTCCTTGGTTTTTACCGCCGCCTCGATCATCGACTTCACATTGTCGGGAAGGCGCGGCGCAGGTGCGGCGATGAACGGCGGCGGCGCGACGTAATCGGGCAGCACCAGGCGCACCGGCAGTTCCTCGACGGGATCCACCGGCACGACTTCCAGTCCGGGAAAGAGGTGAAACTGAAATGCGTCGAACTGGTCCGACGGGAGAACCTGAGCCTGTGCGGGAAGTGCCGCAACCAGAGAAGAGGCACCCAACAAACCAACGAAACGCATTGTCATGAAACGATATTACCCACTCAGGCGCGCAGGCGCCAGCCCGTGCGGAAGATCCAGGCGATGAACGCGACACACAGGACCAGGAAGCCCAGGGTCATGCCGAGCGACAGCCCGATCGGGAAATCGGAACTGCCGTAGAAGCACCAGCGCAGCCCGTTCACCAGATAGACCACCGGATTGGCCATCGCCACCGAGCGCCAGGGCTCGGGCAGCAGGTCGATCGAGTAGAACGTGCCCCCGAGGAATGTGAGCGGAATGATGAACAGCACCGGAACGATGCCAAGCTTTTCGAAGCTGTCCGCCCAGATGCCGAGAATGAAGCCGAGGAGCGAGAAGCTTGCCGAAACCAGCAGGATAAACCCCAGCGCATAGAATGGATGCGCGATCGTGTAGTCCACGAAGAAGGTCGCAGTTACGAGAATTATTGCCGCCAGAATCAGGGATTTGGTCGCAGCAGCTCCCACAAATCCGATCAGTGTCTCAGCCACGCCGACAGGCGCGGAGAGCAGTTCGTAGATCGCGCCGGTGAAGCGCGGCATGTAGATGCCGAAGCTGCCGTTCGAGGTGCTTTCGCTGAGCAAGGTCAGGAGCAGCAGGCCCGGCACGATAAAAGCGCCGTAGTTCACCCCGGCCATGCCCGAATCCATCTTGCTGCCGATCGCCGCGCCGAACACGACGAAATAGAGCGTGGTCGTCAGCACCGGCGCCAGAATCGACTGCATGGCAGTGCGAAGGGCGCGCAGGACTTCGCGCTTGTAGATGGTCCAGGCGCTGCGTGCATTGAAGGCGATCATGCCGCCGCTCCTTCCAGAAGATCGACGAAGATGTCTTCGAGGCTCGATTCGCGGATGTCGATCGAGGTGTAGTCGATCCCGTTCGCCACGAGGTCCTTGGTCAGCCGGGCGACCTCGGCCTTGCCGCCACCCGCGCCGTTACCGCCGCGATAGAGCAGTTCCTGCCCGCCATCGACGAGCGTGAGATTGTAGTCGGCCAGCACTTCGGGAACGACGGCAAGCGGCCTAGCGAGACCGATATGCGCCTCGGTGCGACCCAGTCGCTTCATCAGCGAGCGGGTTTCTTCGACCATGCGAATGCTGCCCGCCTGGATGATGCCGACGCGGTCGGCCATTTCCTCCGCTTCCTCGATATAGTGCGTGGTGAGGATGATCGTCGTGCCCCGGTCGCGAAGCTGGGCGATCTGCGCCCACATGTCACGGCGAAGCTCGACGTCGACGCCGGCGGTGGGCTCGTCGAGGAACAGCAGGTCCGGTTCGTGGGCGAGCGCCTTGGCGATCAGCACGCGGCGCTTCATGCCGCCCGAGAGCGCGCGGATCTGCGCCTTGCGCTTGTCCCAGAGGCTGAGCGCACGGAGGATTTCCTCGATCCGTGCGGGGTTCGGGGCAAGGCCGAAGAGGCCGCGCGAATAGTTTACGGAATGGAGGACCGTCTCGAACATGTCGGTCGCCAGTTCCTGCGGGACCAGGCCGATCCGCGCACGCAGGGCACGCCAGTCATGGGTCATGTCCTGGCCAAAGGCCCGCATGGTGCCGCTGGTAGGCCGCACCAGCCCGCAGACGGCGCCGATCAGCGTGGTCTTGCCCGCACCGTTCGGCCCGAGCAGCGCGAAGATCTCGCCCTTGTTGATCGTGAGGTCCACGCCCTGGAGTGCGGTGAAGCCCCCGGCGTAAGTCTTGGTCAGACCGCTGATTTCGAGAATGGGTTCCATGCCCCGCGTGATGCGCGAAACCGGTGACAGTTCCAAGTCCCCTCAGAGCAAAAGAAGACTGGAATCTCCATAGGAATAGAACCGGTAGCCCTCGGCTATGGCATGGGCATAGACCGCCTGCATCCGCTCCAGCCCCATCAGCGCCGAAACCAGCATGAACAGCGTGGACTTGGGCAGATGGAAGTTCGTCATCAGTCCGTCGATCGCCTTGAAGCGGTAGCCGGGGGTGATGAAGATCGAGGTATCGCCCTCGAACGGACGAATCACATCGTCCTCGCCGGTCGCGCTTTCGAGCAAGCGCAGGCTGGTGGTGCCAACCGCGATGATCCGCCCCCCGGCCGCGCGCGCGGCGTTGAGGCGCTCCGCCGTCTCGGCATCGATGCGGCCCCATTCGGCATGCATCTTGTGGTCCGCGGTTTCGTCGGCCTTGACCGGCAGGAACGTGCCCGCACCGACATGCAAGGTCAGCGTCTCGCGCTGGATGCCCGCCGCATCCAGTCTTTCGATCAGTTCAGGGGTGAAATGCAAAGCAGCAGTCGGTGCGGCGACGGCGCCCTTCTCGCGCGCGAACATCGTCTGGTAATCGCTGGCGTCCTGCTCGTCGGTCTCGCGCTTGCCCGCGATATAGGGCGGCAGCGGCATGCGCCCTGCCCGCTCCAGCAAAACTTCGACCGGCTCGTCGCCTTCGAACAGGAGCGTCCAGCTGCCGTCCTCGTGGCGCTCTTCAGCGAGCGCTGTGACGTCGGCTGGGAATTCGATGCGGTTCCCCGCCTTCAGGCGCTTGGCATTGCGGACGAAGGCCTGCCAGCGGCGCAAGTCGATACGCTTGTGGAGGGTTGCGCCGATCTTCGCCTCACCGCGGCGCCCTTCGAGCTGGGCGGGTATGACGCGGGTATCGTTGAAGACGAGGACGTCCCCGCCGCGCAGTTCGCCGGGCAGATCACGCACGACGCGTTCGGTCAGCGGGCCTTCGTCGCGGCCCTGGACCACCAGCATCCGCGCCGAATCGCGCGGACGCGCGGGGCGCAGGGCAATGTTCTCAGGCGGAAGGTCGAAGTCGAAAAGGTCAACGCGCATGGGGCGCCCCTCTAGAGGCGCGCTCCCTGCGCGTCACGCATTTTTGCGAAGATCAGTTCGACTTCGAGTTCGTCAGCTGATCGGCGGTGATCTTGGTCGGAAGCGGCGTGACCGGCGCGGGCGGAGGCGGCGCCTTGTTCTCGGACGCCAGCGAGGCCTGGACGATCTTGGTCGGGTTCTGCGGCGGCTCGCCGCGCTGGATCGCGTCGACGTACTGCATGCCCGAGATCACGCGGCCGAAGTTGGTGTACTTCCGGTCCAGCGAGAAGCGCGGGTAGAATACGATGAAGAACTGGCTGTTCGCGCTGTTCGGCTCATTGGTGCGCGCCATCGACACGGTGCCGCGAACGTGCGGCATCGCGTTGAATTCCGCCGTCAGGTCGGGAAGCTGCGAGCCGCCTTGCCCGGTGCCGGTCGGATCGCCGGTCTGCGCCATGAAGCCGTCGATCACGCGGTGGAAGATCTGGCCGTTGTAGAAGCCCTGCGAGGCGAGCGTCTTGATCCGCTCGACATGGTGCGGCGCCCATTCCGGCATCAGACGGATCGCCACGCGGCCGCCGTCGGAAAGGTCAAGCAGCAGCACGTTCTCGGGCTGGTGGGTCACGTCGGGATCGACGAAAGTCGGCAGCGCGGCCACCGGCGGGGTCGGGGTCGGGTCTTCCTTCTTCTTGGCCAGAGCAGGCGTAGCCGCCAGCGCCAGGCCGATCATCGTCGCGGTAAGGGTCAGGCGAAACGTCATCGAATACTCACAGGAAGGAAGCCGTTCAGGTCAGGGGCGATAGTGCCCCGGTGCTGACGTGACAATGAATGAATTTGTCGCAATCGTTTCTCGGGCGGCCTCAGTAGTCCCCGAGCAGCCCGGTTTCGGCGATCCGGGCGACGACATCGGCGCGCACCGTGGGGCTGACGAACTTGGCGATCTCACCGCCAAACGTGGCGATTTCCTTGACCAGCTTGGAGGCGATCGGCTGGAGGCTGACGTCAGCCATCAGGAACACGGTCTCGATGCTCGGGTTGAGCTGCTGGTTCATCCCCGCCATCTGGTATTCGTACTCGAAGTCCGCGACGGCGCGCAGCCCCCTGATGATGACGCTGGCGCCCTGCTTCTGCGCGAACTTCATGAGCAGCGCGTTGAAACCCACCACGCTCACATTCTCGATCCCGAGCAGAGCCACTTCGCGCTCGACCATGGCCATGCGCTCCTCCGGGGTGAAGAGCGGGTTCTTCGAAGGGTTCGTCGTCACCCCGATGATCAGCCGATCGACCAGCTTGGCCCCGCGCCGGATGATATCGGCGTGGCCCAGCGTGATCGGATCGAAAGTGCCGGGATAGACACCAACACGTTCCCCAAGGCTCATCAATGATCCCTCTCGATGATGTAGCGCGCCACCGCCCGCAGCAGGTCGGCTTCCTTGCCGTGCTGGGCGAGGTGACCGACGGCCTGCTCCACTAGCATGCGCGCCTGTTCGCGGGCGCGGTCCGGGCCGAGCAGCGAGACGAACGTCTCCTTACCCGCCTCGGCGTCCTTGCCCACGGCCTTGCCGGCCACCGAAGCATCGCCCTCGTGGTCGATGAGGTCGTCGGCGATCTGGAAGGCGAGGCCGATGTCGCGGGCATAGCCCCGAAGATGCGCGCGCCCTTCCGGCGGCAGGCGGCCGAGGATCGCGCCCATTTCCACCGCCGCGCCAAGCAGGGCCCCGGTCTTGAGCTGCTGGAGCCGCGTGACGGTCTGGAGGTCGAACTCGCTGGTCTCGGCCACCAGGTCCATCATCTGACCACCCGCCATGCCCTGCGCGCCGCTGGCATGGCCAAGCGCCTGAACCAGTTCGATGCGGGTGAAGGGGTCGGCGCTGATGGCCGGATCGCCCAGCACCTCGAAGGCGAAGGCATGGAGCGAATCGCCCGCCAGAACCGCCGTAGCCTCGTCGAAGGCGAGGTGCAGGGTCGGCTTGCCGTGGCGCACGGCGTCATCGTCCATGCACGGCAGGTCATCGTGGATCAGCGAGTAGACGTGGATCGATTCGATGGCGATGGCGGCGCGGATCGCCGCCTCGCGCACGACACCGTACATCTCCGCTACCGCCGTCAGCAGCAGCGGCCGCAGCCGCTTGCCGCCGCCGATCGACGCATAGCGCATCGCCTCGACCAGCCGCGCGCGAGCATCGTCGGGCACCGGCAGCAGCGCATCGAAAGCGCCGTCGATCTCTTCGGCGATGCGGGCAAGGCCTTCGGAGAGGATCGGATCGGTCACCTCACCCACGAATCAGCGATCCGCCGCGTCGAACGGCTGGGTTCCGGTCGGAACCCCGTCCAGTCCGGCGACGATGCGCTCGATCCGTGCCTGCGCGGCGTCGAGCCGCTTCTGGCAATGCTGGCGCAGCGCCTCGCCGCGTTCGTAGAGCGTGATCGAATCGTCGAGCGGCACGTCGCCGCTTTCGAGACGGCGCACGACGTCTTCCAGAGCGCGCAGCGCATCCTCGAAACTCATCCCAGCGATTTCGCCGATTTCGGCACTCTTCTCAGTCATGAACCCTGCAATGAAGCCCCCGCGTTCGCCGGTCAAGGCGGGATGCGGGGCGCCGCATCGAACCACCTCAGCGATCGGCTCGATATCCCCTCGCTTTTCCGTCTAGCGAAGCGTTCAACTCGGCGCTAAGGCGCGTCGCATGTCCGAAATCACCCCCGATGTCGTCGAGGCCCACGGCCTCAATTCCGAGGAATACGAGCGGGTCCTGAACGCGCTCGGCCGAGAGCCCAACCTGGTTGAGCTTGGCATCTTCTCGGTCATGTGGTCCGAGCACTGCTCGTACAAGTCGAGCCGCTTCCACCTGAAGAAGCTGCCCACGAAGGCCCCCTGGGTCATCTGCGGCCCCGGCGAGAACGCGGGCGTGATCGACATCGGCGACGGCCAGGCCGCCATCTTCAAGATGGAAAGCCACAACCACCCCAGCTACATCGAACCGTTCCAGGGCGCCGCGACCGGCGTCGGCGGCATTCTGCGCGATGTCTTCACCATGGGCGCCCGCCCGGTCGCCAACATGAACGCGCTGCGCTTCGGCCGCCCCGATCACCCGAAGATGAAGCATCTCGTGCAGGGCGTCGTCGAAGGCATCGGCTCCTACGGCAACTGCGTGGGCGTGCCCACCGTCGGCGGCGAGACTAACTTCCACAAGGCCTATGACGGCAACATCCTCGTCAACGCGATGACCGTGGGCGTCGCCGAGACGGACAAGATCTTCTACTCGGCCGCCACGGGCCTCGGTAATCCGATCGTCTACGTCGGCTCCAAGACCGGGCGCGACGGCATCCACGGCGCCACCATGGCTTCGGCCGATTTCGACGAGCATTCGGACGAAAAGCGCCCGACCGTGCAGGTGGGCGACCCCTTCACCGAAAAGCTGCTGATCGAGGCCTGCCTCGAACTCATGGCCACCGACGCCATCGTCGCGATCCAGGACATGGGCGCAGCCGGCCTCACCTCCTCGTCGGTCGAAATGGCCAGCAAGGGCGGCGCCGGCATTCGCCTGAACATGAACGCCGTGCCCTGCCGCGAAGAGGCGATGACGCCTTACGAGATGATGCTCTCGGAAAGCCAGGAGCGCATGCTCATGGTGCTTCAGCCCGGCAAGGAGCCGATGGCCGAGGCGATCTTCAAGAAGTGGGAACTCGATTTCGCGGTGATCGGCGAAGTGACCGATACCGGCCACATGGTTCTCGAATTCAACGGCGAAGTGGTCTGCGATATCCCGCTCGGCCCGCTGGCCGACGATGCGCCGGAATACGAGCGTCCTTACGTCACCCCTGAGGAATACAAGGCCTGGGCCAAGGTTCCGGCCATGGGCGACGTCGCGGAAAGCACCGACGTGGGCGCCGACCTGCTCAAGCTGATGGGCACGGTCGACCTCGCTTCGCGCAAGTGGATCTGGGAACAGTACGACAGCCAGGTCGGCGGCGACACGATGCAGAAGTCCGGCGGCGACGCGGCCGTGGTGCGCATCCACAATACGCCCAAGGCGCTGGCGATCAGCACCGACTGCTCGCCCCGCTATTGCTACGCCGATCCCTACGAGGGCGGCAAGCAGGCCGTGGCCGAGACCTATCGCAACATCAGCGCCGTCGGCGGCCTTCCGCTCGCCATCACCAACTGTCTGAACTTCGCGAACCCGCAGCGCCCCGAGATCATGGCGCAGATCGTCGGCTGCCTTAACGGCATGGGCGATGCCTGCCGCGCGCTCGACTATCCGATCGTCTCGGGCAACGTCTCGCTCTACAACGAATCGAAGGCGACCGGCGGCGGCTCGGCGATCCTGCCGACCCCGGCCATCGGCGGTGTCGGCCTGCTGGCCGATCACGAGAAGATGACGACCGTCGCCTTCAAGAACGCCGGAGACGAGATCTTCGTGCTCGGCGGCCAAGACGGTAAATTGGGCTCGCACCTCGGCCAGTCGCTCTGGCTGCGCGAGATCGCAGGGCAGGAAGCCGGTGATGCCCCCAAGGTCGACCTCAAGGTCGAGGCCGAGAACGGCGCCTCGATCCGCGACTGGATCAACGCCGGCAAGGTGACCGCCGTCCACGACGTCAGCGACGGGGGCCTGCTCGTCGCCCTTGCCGAAATGGCGATGGCCAGCGGCCTCGGCTGCAACCTCGAAGTGGAACTGACCACGGCAGAGGCCTTCGGCGAAGACCAGAGCCGCTATGTCGTCACCGCGCCTGCGGGGACCGAGCTTCCCGGCGCCGTCCGCATCGGTACGGTCGCGGGCACCAAGGTCGCGGGTAACGAAGTCACCGCACTTCGCGAAGCCAACGAGGCCTTCTTCAAGGACTGGATGGAGGCCTGATCGCCTTCTCTCCCCTGAAGCGAAATCGAAAGGGCGCCCCCAGCGGGCGCCCTTCTTCGTTTCAGGCTCAGTGACCGCCGGTGGACGATGCCAGCACGTTGACCGTCAGCGCCAGAATGCCGAGGTTGAAGGCAAAGGCGAACAGCCCATGGAACGTGGAGACCCGGCGCACGGCGGAATCGGTGATCTCGATATCGGCCGTCTGGCAGGTCATGCCGATCACGAAGGCGAAGTTCACGAAGTCTGCGAAGTCCGGCACGCAATCACCTGGAAAATCGAGACCTTCATGGTCCGATCCACCGCGCGAGGAATAGTAGAGCCGCGCATAGTGGAAGGCGTAGATCAGGTTCGCGAAAGTCCAACAGGCCAGCAGCGTCACCACCAGCAACGCGATCTCACCCGGCACGAGGCTCTTGTTGTCGAGCACCAGCGTACCGAGAGCGGCAAGAATGATCGAAGAGATCACCCCCGTCAGCAGGAGCAGCATGACCTGCCCCGCATCGTCGCGCTTCGCCTGCCGTCGCATGATATCAGGATTGCCGTCCCGCCACAGCGGAATGCAGCTCAGCACGAAAACAATGACGGCGAGATCGAAGGCGGTAACGACCGTCTCGACCACCGGCATTATCGCCAGCAGCGGCCAGGGCGAAACCGCCAGAACCCCGAGAAACAGAAGATAGCGTGGGTGCGACAGCCGGTTCAGGAAGGAATCTTGCCCGGCCATCGCATCTCGCTCCTTTATGCCCGAACCCATTCCTGCTCGTCGATGCCGAGCAGCCGCAGGACGCTGGTAAGGTCGCCCCGGTCGACCCAGCCGTTGGCCGCGGCGCGGGCCTTGGGCTTGGCGTGATAGGCAATACCGTAAGTCGCCGCTTCCAGCATCGGAATGTCGTTGGCCCCGTCGCCCGTGGCAAGGCTGGTGACGTTACCGCCCAGTGCCTCGACTTCGGCCTGCAGTGTCGCCTTCTTGACCGAACTGTCGACGATCGGCCCGGCAAGGCCGCCGGTCAGCTTGCCGTCCACGACTTCCAGCCGGTTGCCGACGACATATTCGAAGCCGAGCGAGGCGGCGACAGGATCGGCGAAGTGGTGGAAGCCGCCCGTCACCAGCACGGTGCGGCAACCGAACTTCTTGAGCGTTTCCACCAGCGTACGCGCGCCGGGCATCGGCTTGATGCGGGTGGCGAGGCATTCCTCGATGGCATCGATCGACAGTCCCTTGAGCAGGCCGACTCGCTCACGCAAAGCCTGTTCGAAGTCCAGTTCGCCCTGCATGGCCCGCTCGGTGATCTCGGCGATGCGGTCCTTGAGACCGGCGAAATCACCGAGTTCGTCGATGCATTCCTGGCCGATCATGGTCGAATCCATGTCGGAGATGAACAGGCCGGGGATCGTCGGCTCATGATCGCAGACAAGGCCGTCGGTCGGCGAAAAATGGTCGTCGAGCGCCCCCCGCAGCGCCGCCGCATCCTCGTCGGGCGAGGCGATCTGCATGGTCTTCCCGCAGAAGTCGAGCATCGCTGCCGAAGCCAGCCGCACGCCGCTTTCCTGCATTTCGGCACGGGCCGCATCGATTCTTGCCGAGAGGTGGTCCGGTTCTGCTATCAGCCGCGCAATGAGCACTGCGAATTCCCTTGAAGCTGCGTATGAAAATTCCACCGGCGACGCGTCCGCGGGACACAAGCCGCCGCTCGCGCTCATCGCAGGGCCGACCGCCAGCGGCAAGAGCGATTGTGCCGTAGCGCTGGCGCAGGAACTCGAACGGCGCGGCCAGCGAGCGGTGGTGGTCAATGCCGACAGCTCGCAAGTCTATGCCGACCTGACCGTACTCAGCGCCCGCCCCACGCCGGAGGAAATGGGCGGCATCGAGCACCGACTGTTCGGCGCCTGGGACGCCGCCGAGACCTGCTCCGCCGCCGAATGGGCCCGCGCCGCGCGCGAGACCATTGCCGCGATCCATGCCGAGCAGGCCGTGCCTGTCCTCGTCGGCGGCACCGGACTCTATATACGGACCCTGCTGGAAGGCATCGCGCCGGTCCCGCCCATCGATCCCTCAGTCCGCGAGACGGTGCGCGCCCTGCCCGTCGCCGAAGCCTATGCGGCGCTGCAAGTCGAAGATCCGGAACGCGCTGCCCGCCTTGCTCCGGCGGACACCACCCGGATCGCCCGCGCCCTCGAAGTCGTGCGTGCGACCGGGCTTCCGATCGCTCATTGGCAGGCGCAGACCAGCGGCGGCATCGGCGGCGATGTCGCGGTCCGCGCCGCGATCCTGCTGCCCGAACGGCAAGCGCTCTACGCCCGCTGCGACTTGCGGTTCCAGCGCATGATCGAACGCGGCGCCCTCTCGGAAGTGGAGGCCCTGCTCGCCCGCGATCTCGATCCCGATCTGCCGGTGATGCGCGCCATCGGCGTGCCCGAGCTTGCCGCCGTACTGCGCGGAGAAACCACCTTGGAGGAGGCGATCGCCCGCGGATCGCAGGCCACGCGCAATTACGCCAAGCGTCAATTCACCTGGCTACGCCATCAACCTCCGCAAGATTGGGCAAGGCTTGAGTTCGAATATTTCGACGAAAAATCACTCAGAGATAGATTATTTCAGGTTATGGGGTTGACGTAATATTTTCATCCCCTTAGAGCGCCCTCACCTGCTGATGAAAGTATGCAGTCAGGAGAGGGAGGACCCGGCATGGCACCCGCTGTGTCGGGTCGGTTTCATTATAGTTCGCCGGAAAGCGAATTGTGGTTTTTTGGTAATGCGCGTTGCAAACGGCGCGCAATATTCGAAGGGCAGCCCATCCCTCGGGAAACGCCCACGAGTCGGAAAAGGAAAGTGTTGTGACTGAAGAGCGCAGCGGCGCGAACATCCTGGTCGAAAGCCTGGTCAAGCAGGGAGTCGAATTCGTATTCGGTTATCCCGGCGGTGCCGTGCTACCGATCTACGATGCTCTATTCGGCGACGAGCGACTTCGGCACATCCTGGTCCGTCACGAAGCAGGGGCGGCCCACGCCGCCGAAGGTTACGCCCGCTCGACCGGCAAGCCCGGCGTCGTTCTGGTCACCTCCGGTCCCGGCGCGACCAATGCCATCACCGGCATTGCCGATGCCTTCATGGATTCGATTCCGCTGGTCATCATCACCGGCCAGGTCCCGACCGCGCTGATCGGCTCGGACGCGTTCCAGGAAGCGGACACCGTCGGCATCTCGCGCCACTGCACCAAGCATAACTACCTGGTGAAGGACCCGGCCGACCTCGCCGCGACCATCGACGAAGCGTTCCAGATCGCCACCTCGGGCCGTCCGGGGCCGGTGCTGATCGACATCCCCAAGGACGTCCAGATCGCCAGCGCCGTCTGGAACGACACCCCGACGCAGCGCCGCCAGCGCTATGCCCCGCGCACCGAAGGCACGGCGGACGAGATCGCCCAGGCCGTCGATTTGATCGCCAAGGCCAAGGCCCCGGTGCTCTATACCGGCGGCGGCGTCATCAACTCCGGCCCGCGTGCGACCGCCTTGCTGCGCGAGCTTCAGGCGAAGACCGGCGCCCCCGTCACCTCGACCCTGATGGGCCTCGGCGCCTTCCCCGCAGACCATGCCGACTGGCTGGGCATGCTGGGCATGCACGGGACCTACGAGGCCAACCTGGCAATGAACCAGGCCGACCTGATCGTCTGCATCGGCGCCCGCTTCGATGACCGCGTGACCGGCCGCCTCGACGCTTTCGCGCCGAATTCGACCAAGATCCACATCGACATCGACCGCGCCTCGATCAACAAGACGGTTCCGGTCGACCTGCCGATCATCGGCGACTGCGCCACCGTGCTGGACCAGATCCTGACGCTCTGGGGCGACCGCAAGGCGCAGGACCTGACGCCGTGGAAGGCGCGTGTCGAGGAATGGCGCGGCAAGAACAGCCTCTACTTCCCGCTCTCGGACAAGGCGATCATGCCGCAGCTCGCGGTGCAGCGCCTGTTCGAGCTGACGAAGGACAAGGACCCGGTCATCTCGACCGAAGTCGGCCAGCACCAGATGTGGGCGGCGCAGTACTTCCACTTCTTCGGCCCGAACAAGTGGCTGACCTCGGGCGGTCTCGGCACGATGGGCTATGGCCTGCCCGCCGCGATCGGCGCGCAGCTCGGCAATCCGGACAGCCTCGTCATCGACATCGCGGGCGACGCCTCGATCCAGATGAACATCCAGGAACTGGGCACCGCCACCCAGTACCGCCTGCCGGTGAAGATTTTCATCCTCAACAACGAGTGGATGGGCATGGTCCGCCAGTGGCAGGAACTGACCTACGAAAGCCGCTACTCGCAGTCCTATTCGGACAGCCTGCCGGACTTCGTGAAGCTGGCCGAAGCCTATGGCTGGAAGGGCATCCGCATCGAGAACGAAAGCCAGCTCGATGCCGGTATCCAGGAGATGATCGACTACGACGGTCCCGTCATCGTCGATTGCCTCGTCGCCAAGGAATCGAACTGCTTCCCGATGATCCCCTCGGGCGCGGCCCATACGGACATGATCCTCTACGGCGATACGGTCGCCGGCACGATGGACGACGAAGCCAAGGCTTTGGTCTGAGAACCCGCGCGCAGGATCCGAAAGACATATCATGATGCACATCAAGCAAGAGGCCGAGGAACGCCACGTCCTCACCATCACCGTCGACAACGAGGCGGGCATTCTCGCCAAGATCGCCGGTCTGTTCACCGCACGCGGCTACAACATCGACAGCCTGACCGTGGCCGACATCACCGAGAACCACGCGGTCAGCCGGATCACCATCGTCACCCATGGACCGCCGAGCCAGATCGACCAGATCCACGCCCAGCTCGAACGTCTGGTGCCGGTGCACAAGGTCGTGGACCTGACCGAGGCAGGCCCGCACGTCGCCCGCGAACTGGCGCTCATCAAGGTGGCCGGTCTGGGCGAAAAGCGCGTCGAGGCGCTGCGTCTGGCCGATATCTTCCGCGCCAAGGCGGTGGACACGACGACCGGAAGCTTCATCTTCGAACTGACCGGCGCGCCGGACAAGATCGATACTTTCGTGACGCTGATGCGCGATCTCGGCCTTGTCGAAGTCGGCCGCACCGGCATCGTCGCGATGATCCGCGGACCGCACGAAGCATAACTTATCCTCCGGCCAGAAACCGGAAACAATCGACCAACGCGCCGCACGGCGCATATCAATCAGGCCCCGCCTCAAGGGAACGGGCCGTCGAAAGGGTACTACAATGAAGGTCTATTACGACGCCGATTGCGACATCAACCTGATCGCCGACAAGAAGGTCGCGATCCTCGGCTACGGCAGCCAGGGCCATGCCCACGCGCAGAACCTGCGCGACTCGGGCTTGAAGAACGTCGCCATCGCGCTTCGCGAAGGTTCGGCTTCGGCCAAGAAGGCGGAAAGCGCCGGCTTCAAGGTGATGCCGAACGCCGAAGCCGCCGCCTGGGCCGACGTGCTCATGATCCTCGCACCCGACGAGCATCAGGCCGCAATCTACGCTGCCGACATCCATGACAACCTGAAGCCCGGCGCCGCGCTGGCCTTCGCCCATGGCCTCAACGTCCACTTCGGCCTGATCGAACCCCGCACCGACATCGACGTGTTCCTGATCGCCCCCAAGGGTCCGGGCCACACCGTGCGCGGCGAATACCTCAAGGGCGGCGGCGTGCCCTGCCTGATCGCGATCCACCAGGACGTGACCGGCAACGCGCAGGACGTGGCTCTGGCTTACGCTTCGGGCGTCGGCGGCGGCCGTTCGGGCATCATCGAGACCAACTTCCGCGAAGAATGCGAAACCGACCTGTTCGGCGAGCAGGCCGTGCTCTGCGGCGGCACCACCGCGCTGGTCCAGGCCGGCTTCGAAACGCTGGTGGAAGCCGGTTACGCGCCGGAAATGGCCTACTTCGAATGCCTTCACGAGCTGAAGCTGATCGTCGACCTGATGTATGAAGGCGGCATCGCCAACATGCGCTACTCGATCTCGAACACCGCCGAATACGGCGACATCAAGACCGGCCCGCGCCTCATCACCGAAGAGACCAAGAAGGAAATGAAGCGCGTTCTGGAAGACATCCAGTCGGGCCGTTTCGTGAAGGACTTCGTGCTCGACAACCGCGCCGGCCAGCCGGAACTGAAGGCTTCGCGCATCGCCGCCAAGCGTCACCCGATCGAGGAAACCGGCGCCAAGCTGCGCGCCATGATGCCCTGGATCGGCGCCAACGCGCTGGTGGACAAGGCCAAGAACTAAGAATTGACCAAACGCTTTGGCGTTTGACGAAACATCGGAGGCGGCGCAGAAATGCGCCGCCTCTTTTGTTCAGGAGCAGACCCGATGCGCCGTCCGCATATCGCCTTCGCTTTGGTTGCCGCTGCCGCGCTTGCGGCCCCCGTCATCGCCCAACCCGGACAGGGCGGCCCCGGCGGTGGACGCGAGCGCATGGAAATGCTCCACGGATCGGGCACCCCCGCCGACGTCAAGGCCGGGACGTACGTTGTCGAGCCTGCCCATACGCAAGTCACCTTCAGCGTCTCGCACATGGGCATCTCGCCTTTCGCCGGGACGTTCTCGGGCGCCAGCGGCTCGCTGACGCTCGATCCGAACAAGCTCTCGGCCACCAAGCTCAGCGTCACCATCCCGGTCACCTCGGTCCAGACCACCAGCGACAAGCTGACCGAAGAACTGCGCAGCGCCGACTGGCTCGACGCCGCCAAGTTCCCGACCGCCACATTCGTCGCCAACTCGGTCACCCCGCGCGGGCCGGACGCCGCTTCGATCGACGGAACGCTCACCCTCCACGGCGTCAGCAAGCCGATCACGATCATGGCCCGCTTCTTCGGCACCGCGCAGAACCCGATGAACAAGAAGGATTCGATCGGCTTCCTCGGCCGCGCGCTCATCAAGCGCTCGGACTTCGGCGTGTCCAAGTACGTGCCGCTCGTCTCGGACGAGACCGTGCTGGTCATCAACGCCGCTTTCGAGAAGCAGTAACTCTCTACGCAATCTACCATTCACGGCGACTGCGCGATAAGCGCAGTCCAGAGACCGCCCGAAAGGAGATCGCCATGAAGACCAGAATCACCGCGACTATCACCCTGGCCACGGCCCTCTTTGCCCTTTCGGCCTGCGCCAGCACCGGGAGTGACAAAGTGGCCGACGCAACCCCGCCGCCGCCATCGATGGAGCCGAGCTGCGGCGCCGATCAACTCGCATCCTACGTCGGCCAACCCGCCAGCGACGATGTGATCGCGAAGATCACCGCCTGGCGCGGCGACAAGCCGATGCGGGTGATCCGCCCCGGCACCGCCGTCACCATGGACTATCGTCCGGACCGCCTGAACGTCCAGGTCGGCGAAGACGGCAAGATCACCGGTTTCACCTGCACCTGATCCATACCATCTGACATCTTGATCCGGGCGCTCCGCTCCGCCAAGCACCGTTGCTGGAATGTAACGGAGCCCCGGATGAACGAAGCTGACGATATCGAGCGCGAGGACGGCCTTGCCCGCGTCGAGGCGTTTTCCGACGGCGTGCTCGCCATCATCATCACCATCATGGTGCTTGAACTGAAAACCCCGGTCACCGAAGGGCTGACGGCGCTCTGGCAGCTCTGGCCGATCTTCATCGCCTATGTGCTGAGCTATGCCTACGTCGCGATCTACTGGGTCAATCACCACCGCCTGCTCGGCCATGCGCGGGTCGTGACGAGCGGACTGCTGTGGTCGAACATGCTGCTGCTGTTCACGCTTTCGCTGATCCCGTTCTCGACCGCCTACCTCGGCGAACATCACTTCAGCCGCGCGGCCACACTGCTCTATCTGGCGACGATGCTGACCCCCGCCCTCGCCTATGTCCTACTGCAAGGCCGGGTCGCTGCCACCGGCACGCGAACCGTCGCCAGCCGCCGCTACCACAAGGCCTCGCACCGAAAGGGGCTCGCCGCTTCGGCGGTCTATGCCCTCGGCATTCCGCTGACGTTGCTGTCGCCCTGGCTCGGCATCGCCTGCGCGGCGCTGGTCGCGGTGTTCTGGATGCTGCCCTGGAGCGTGCTCGATCGCCTGTTCCTCGACAGGGTTCCGCCCGCCGATAGCTGATGGCAATTTCCTTGCGCACTTCACCGCACGCGGCGCAAGAAGGAGGCGTTTTTGCTTTACATCTATAGCGCGAATGCTCATAGGCTGCGGCAATGAACCTTCTTCTAGGCCTTACCCTGCGACTTACCCGCCCTTGGGCGTGAGGTGACGCGTCGGTCCTGCGGCGCGCTCGGCGCTCAAGGGGACCCGGAAAGACCGGCCTGAATATGGACCGGCAAGCCTTTTAACCGAAGAAGTTTTTCCGAGCGAGATTACCATGACCATGCTGCAAGACCCCTCGGTCAAGTACCGCCCCTTCCCGCAGATCGACCTGCCGAACCGCCAGTGGCCCTCGCAGGTCATCACCAAGGCGCCGCGCTGGCTCTCGACCGACTTGCGCGACGGCAACCAGGCGCTGATCGACCCGATGGGCGCGGAAAAGAAGAACCGCTTCTTCGACCTGCTGGTCAAGGTCGGCCTCAAGGAAATCGAAGTCGGCTTCCCCAGCGCGGGCGCGACCGAGTTCGATTTCATCAACGGCCTGGTGAAGAACGACCGCATTCCCGAAGATGTGCTGGTGCAGGTGCTGACCCAGTCGCGCGAAGACCTGATCACCCGCTCGTTCGAGAGCCTGGAAGGCGTCCACGCCGCGATCGTCCATCTCTACAACGCGGTCTCGCCGCTGTGGCGCAATGTCGTGTTCGGCATGGACAAGCACGAGATCAAGGCCATCGCGACCAGCGGGGTCAAGATCCTGCGCGATCAGGCGGCCAAGTATCCGGGCACCAAATGGCAGTTCGAATATTCGCCGGAAACCTTCTCGACCGCCGAACTCGATTTCTCGATCGAGGTCTGCGAGGCGGTGATGGACATCCTCCAGCCGACGCCGGAAAATCCGATCATCCTCAACCTGCCCGCCACGGTGGAGGCGGCGACACCCAACGTCTATGCGGACCAGATCGAGTATTTCTGCCGCAACCTGCCGAACCGCGAATCGGCGGTGATCTCGCTGCACACCCATAACGACCGCGGCACCGGCGTCGCCGCCGCCGAACTGGGCCTGATGGCGGGCGCCGACCGCGTCGAGGGCTGCCTGTTCGGCAATGGCGAGCGCACCGGAAACTGCTGCCTCGTCACCGTGGCGATGAACATGTACACGCAGGGCGTGAACCCGGAACTGGACTTCTCGGACATCGACGAAGTGATCCAGACGGTGGAATACTGCAACCAGCTCAAGGTTGCCGAGCGCCACCCCTATGGCGGCGAACTGGTGTTCACCGCCTTTTCGGGCAGCCATCAGGACGCCATCAAGAAGGGCTTCGCCGCGCAGGAAAAGCGCAACGACCAGATCTGGGCCGTGCCTTACCTGCCGATCGATCCCGCCGATCTGGGCCGTGACTACGAGGCGGTGATCCGCGTCAACTCGCAGTCGGGCAAGGGTGGTTTCGCCTGGGTCATCGAGCAGGACCAGGGCCTCAAGCTGCCCAAGCGCATGCAGGCGCACTTCTCGAAGCACGTCCAGGAGCTGGCCGACGAACTGGGCCGCGAACTCCAGGCCGCCGACATCTGGGACGTGTTCCGCAAGGCCTATCGCATTGATGATCCGCAGCACTTCCAGCTGATCGACTGGGAAGAAGCCAAGGCCGCCGACGGCACCCGCGTCTTCGCGGGCAAGATCGGCGTGGACGGTCAGGAGCAGTCGGTGTCGGGACGTGGCAACGGACTGATCTCCTCGGTCGCCGCCACGCTGGCGGAGAGCTTCGGCGTCACCATCGACGTGCGCGACTATGCCGAGCACTCGATGGGCCAGCATACCGACGCCCGCGCCGCCGCCTATGTCGAATGCGTAACGCCGGAGGGCCGCGTGGTCTGGGGTGTCGGCATCGACGAGGACGTGGCGACGGCCAGCGTCCGCGCTGTGCTCAGCGCCGCCAACACGGTGCGCGCCGCCTGAAGCGACAGGCAAATTTAAATCGATTGGGGCGGGGGTTTTCGAATCCCCGCCCTTTTCGTTATGTTCACTGCACACACAGTGACACAGCCGATCATGGCCGCCGCACGGCTCACCTTGCGTACGCAAATTAACGGTATTTTTTTAGGAACCGTTTAGAGACGCGGCCAATTTTCCCGGGAAATCCAATAACAACCGGGATGCCTATGCAGTTCTATCTCGCGACGTCGTTCATCTTTCCGCGTTCGCTGCGACTGAGGCTGTTCGCCCTCTGCTTTGTCGCCACGCATCTTCCCCTGCTGGGCTACTGCGCCTGGGGCCTGTCTACCGGACGCATAGCCCTGTTCGAATTCGTCCTGCTGACGCTGGCGACCGTGATCGGCACCGGGCTGGCACTCTACGGCATTGGCGCTCTGCTCAACCCGATCCATGCTCTGGCCGATGCGCTCAACCGCAGCGAGGAAGACGGCACCGCTCTTCCCGAGGTAGGAGACGTGATCCAGACGCTCTATGCCGGCGTCCACCGCGCCGCCACCGCCACCCGCGCACAAATGGAAGACCTCAGTATCGCCGCGCTGGAAGACCCGCTGACCGGCGTCGCCAATCGCCGCGGCTTCCTGGAGCAATTGAACGCCCTCCCCGCCGACCAGCGCCGCGGCTGCGTTGCCATCGTCGACATCGACTTCTTCAAGCAGGTCAACGACAAGCTCGGCCACGATGAAGGCGACCGGGTGCTTTGCGCTTTCGCCGACCGCCTCTCCTCGCAAATCCGCCGCGCCGACATGGTCGCCCGCTGGGGCGGCGAGGAATTTGCGATTCTGTTCCACGAATGCATCGAGGACGAGGCAGACTGGACGCTCGCCCGAATTGCCGCGCGCATGCGGGAGGAACCGATCGGCACGGTCGACGGGCGTCCGATCACCTTTTCCGCCGGGCTTTGCTGCTGGAGCGGCGGGGATATCGAAGCGGCCCTGCACTTCGCGGACGAGGCACTTTACGAGGCCAAGCGCTCCGGTCGCGACCGTATCTGCCGCGTGCTTCCCGCCGACAATCCGCAGGCGGCTCGATAGCCCTTGCTCCTTCACGAACGAAAAAGGGCGGCCCGAGAGCCGCCCTTTCCGTTTGTCTGCAAGACCGAGACGATCAATCGCCGGTCAGGATGCGGTCGACCAGTTCCTTCACCGTCGGGGTGAAGCCGTTCGAGTAGAACGGATCCTGCTTGAACTTGTAGGCGGCATGGCCCGCGAACATCAGGTTCTCGTCGATCGGACCGCCATGGGCGATGTCCTGAAGCGTCTTCTGGATGCAGAAGCTGCGCGGATCGGCGAGGCGGCCGGTGGTGTAGTCGTCGTGGTCCTTCCACGAGGAGAAACCGCAATGCGACAGGCAGCCCATGCAATCGGCTTGGTCCTTGCGGATGACGTCACGCTCTGCCGGATCGACGAAAATGATCGTGTCGTCGGGCGTACGCAGGCCGTCGGTGAAGCCCTGCGCCGACCACGAACGCGCGCGGTCGAGGTCCTTGGGGGCGACCCAGAAGTTCTTGCCCTTCACGCCGACGTCGAGACGTACGGTATGCTCCCCCGCTTCGACCTTCGAGTAGGGAATCTGGCGCTCCGAACGCGCTTCGAGGTTGCGCAGGAACGGATTGCGCACGGCCGAGGAATAGAATCCGGTCGGCGAGAAACGGTGCAGCAGCACGTCGCCCGGTTCGAGCGTGCGCAGGTGGTCCTTCCAAGCCTGCGGAATCGGGCTTTCGTGCGTGAGCAGCGGGCGGGTGCCGTACTGGAAGGCGATCGAGCCGAGTTCCGGATTGTCGATCCAGTTTTCCCAGTCGCGCAGGAACCACACGCCGCCGGCCATGACGATCGGCACGCTGTCGGCAATGCCCTCCGCGCGCATGGTGTCGCGCAGCGCCTTAACGCGGGGATAGGGATCTTCGGGCTTGAGCGGATCTTCGGCGTTCGACAGGCCGTTATGACCGCCTGCCAGCCACGGATCCTCGTAGACCACCGCGCCCAACAGGTCGGGAACCTTGTGATAGGCCCGCTTCCACAGCGCGCGGAAAGCGCGGCCGGAGCTGACGATCGGCAGGTAGTTCACATTGAAGCGTGCCGCGATCTCGGACAGCTTGTAAGGCATGCCCGCGCCGCAGGTAACGCCCGTAACCATGCCGCGGGTCTGGTCCAGAACGCCTTCGAGAATGGTCTGGGCGCCGCCCATTTCCCACAGGACGTTGATGTTGATCGCGCCCTGGCCGTTCGAAATCTCGTAAGCACGGCGGACCTGCTCGACCGCACCGTCGATGGCGTAATCGATCAGTTCCTGATGCCGCTCCTTGCGGGTCAGGGCATTGTAGACTTGCGGGACGATCTTGCCTTCGGCGTCATAGCTGTCGGCATTGACGGCGCTGACCGTACCGATGCCGCCGGCCGCCGCCCAGGCGCCCGAGCTCATGTGATTGGTCGCGGCAACGCCCTTGCCGCCTTCGACGAGCGGCCAGACTTCGCGTCCACCATAGACAATCGGCTTGAGACCCTTGAAACCCATCTTCTCTTTCGTCTTTCCCCCGGCGCGTGGCACGCCGGTTCAGCGGCCCTGTATACGCCCTGTGCTACTGACGCACTACTTTTGCGTCATGGTGTTGCCGGATATCCGGCAAGGTACGATGTTTTCCGGTTCCGGCCTTGGACCGGCAACCTCGAACTGTGCGTAGTAGCCCTGGAGCTCCGGCTTACGGACAAATTCCGTCAGGCGAAACCCCATGGACGCAAATTCGCAGAAAAGCAGTTGCGGCGGAATGCCGTGGCTGTCGCTGGCCCGATCCACGTCGACTACGACCACCCGTCCACCCTGGCGGAGCGACGGGCGCAAGCGCCACAGGAAAGCGTAAGGCTCGGCGACCTCGTGGTACATATGGACCAGGAAGACACGATCGAAGCTGTTTTCCGGCAGCTTGGGGTCGTCCGGCGTGCCGAGCTTAATGGAGACGTTCTCCAGTTCCTCGCGTATGACGCGGTTGCCCAGCCGCTCGTTCGCCTCGCGGTCGATATCTTCGGCCAGCACGCGGCCCTTGGTGCCGACGCGCTGGGCCAGACGCACCGTGTAGTAGCCTTCGCCCGCGCCGAGATCGGCAACGCTCATGCCCGGCTCGATCCGGGCCAGGTCCATCACGACTTGCGCTTCGTTCAGGCTGTCGCGCTGGACTTCGGTGCCGACGGCACCGTCGGGAGTCCTGGAAACCGGACGGTCCGCCACCGGAAAGGCCCGCACGCTCTCGGGACGCGATTCGTCCGCCCGCTCGCGGTGGCAGCCTCCAAGGGCCAGCCCGAAAACGAGCGTCGAAGCCATCAGCGCGGCGCGACAGGAAAGGCGGAAGGACAAGCCCATGCGGCCCTTTAGCGGTTCGGCCCGCACTTGGCAAAGTCATGCCGAAGTCGGGCCGTTCCCACTATCAGTCGACGTCTTCCACTTCGACCTTCTCACCCGTCACGCGCTGCGAAAGCGCGGCGGCCATGAAGGGATCGAGCGCGCCGTCGAGCACGTCACCCGGCGCGGTCGAGACGACGCCGGTGCGCAGGTCCTTCACCTGCTGATAGGGCTGGAGAACGTAGGAACGGATCTGGTGGCCCCAGCCGATATCGCTCTTCGAGGCATGTTCCGCGCTCGCCGCTTCCTCGCGCTTGCGCATTTCTTCCTCGAACAGGCGCGCCTTCAGCATGCCCATCGCGATCTCGCGGTTCTTGTGCTGCGAACGGTCGATCTGGCTCGCCACGACGATGCCCGAAGGCGCGTGGGTGATACGCACCGCCGAGTCCGTGGTGTTGACGTGCTGGCCGCCCGCACCCGAAGCGCGATAAGTATCGATCTTCAGGTCCGAAGGGTTGATGTCGATCTCGAAGCTGTCGTCGATCACCGGGTAGACCCATACCGACGAGAAGCTGGTGTGACGGCGCGCCGAGCTGTCATAGGGGCTGATGCGGACCAGGCGGTGGACGCCGCTCTCGGTCTTGGCATAGCCATAGGCGTTCTCACCCTTGATCAGCAGGGTGCAGCTCTTGATGCCCGCGGCTTCACCGGCGTGATAGTCTACCAGCTCGACCTTGTAGCCGTGACGCTCGGCCCAGCGCGTATACATGCGCTGCAGCATCTCGGCCCAGTCCTGGCTCTCGGTGCCGCCGGCGCCGGCATGGACTTCGAGGTAGGTGTCGTTGGAGTCGGCCTCGCCGGAAAGCAGCGCGGTCACCTTGTCGTGATCGGCACGTTCCGCCAGCGCGGCCAGCGCGGCGATACCTTCGTTGATGGTATCCTCGTCGCCTTCCATCTCGCCGAGTTCGACGAATTCGACGGCGTCCTGCATCTCGCGGCTGATCTCGTTCACGGCGCCGATAGAGGCTTCAAGGCGGCGACGTTCCTTCATCACCGCTTCGGCTTCCTTGGGCTTGTCCCAAAGGGTGGGATCTTCGACGCGCGCGTTCAACTCGTCGAACCGGCGCAGGGCGCGGTCCCAGTCGAGGAACTTGCGGACCAGCGCGAGGGCCTTCTCGATACGCGCAATGTGGGCCTGCCCTTCGGCACGCATGACTTGAAACTCCCAAGAAGCGACAGCGCGCGCATAGCGCAGCGACGACGTAAGTAAAGCACGCGCGAAACCTCGCACGCGGAAACGGCGCTCTTACGCGCCAATGGGGGGCTTGTTCAAGGCAGGAAGTGAACGCGCCCGCTCTGCCCTGCCATCAGCCTCAGTGCTTGAGCTTCTTCACCGCTTCCAGCGTCAGCTTGACATGATCGCGGTAATCGAGATCGGAATGGACCATTGTGATCCGGCCGTCCTGCGCGATGACATAGCTGGTACGGTCGGTCATGCCTGCGGGAGCGCCTTCGCGCTTCAGCGCGACATCGTAAGCCTTGATGACCGTGGGCGTCGCCACGGCGACGGCGAACTTGTCGCGGCAGGCTTCGATCGAGAACTTCTGGAGCGTGGGCAGGTCGTCGTTCGACATGCCCACCACCGTGGCGCCGAATTTGGCGAATTCGCCGGTCGCATCGGCAAAGGCGTGGGCTTCCAGCGTGCACCCCTGGGTGAAGGCCTTGGGGTAGAAGTAGAGCACGACCGGCCCCTTCTTCAACGCCGCCTTGAGATCGAAGGACATCACTTTGCCGCCCTTGGCGCCCTGCGTCGAAAAGGCAGGAGCCTCGGCACCGACCGGCAAGGCCGCCTGAGCGGCACTGGCGGAAACAGCGAGGGCGAAAGCCGCGGCGGCGGCAGGCAGAATCTTGCGCATGGGCGGCAATCTGGACCTCGGGAAAGGGACTGTCCAGTCCCCTACCCGCCCCGATTTCCGGGCTTCACCTCTCAGTCGATGTAGCCGAGCACCGTGCCCACTTCATAAGTCTCGCCAACCGCAGCGACGATCCGCAAGGTGCCGGAAGCGGGCGCTTCGACCTCGTTGGTGGACTTGTCGGCTTCGAGCGAGAACAGCGGTTCGCCTTCAGCGACAGCCCCACCGTCCGCGACCAGCCATTCGGCCACCTGGCCCTCTTGCATCGAGAAGCCGATCTTGGGGAGCAGGATTTCAACGGCCATGGTGCTTTCAGTCCTCCAGAATATCGGCCTGACGAGGCCCCCTCGCCGCCGTGATCGCCATTCTGACTAACGCAAGGCGCGGGACAGGCAAGAAGCGCGCCACGCTATCCGCGCAGGCGATATGACAGCTCAGGAAACCTTTCCGTCCTCATGGACCATCCAATGGACGAAGCGGTGGAGCGAATACATCGCATCGTGCGGGTTGCCGATGGTCGCAGGCCCGGCCTCACCCAGATGGACCACGCGCTGAGCGCCGCCAGCCGCCAGCCGGTCGCGATAATCGGCCATGCGGTCGAAGGGATAGAAACCGACCGTCTGGGTGGCGACATTGATCCACCTCACGGCTTCGTCGAGGCTGTCCACGCGCACGACATTGGCGGTCTTGTTGATCGGATGGAAATCGACCGGCTCCTCGGAACGGATGACAAGGCCCTTGCCGTCGGTCCGACCCCAGACGCAGTAGTCGTCGTCCATCAGCATCATCGTATCGACCGCCTCCCGCATATCGCGGTCGAGCGGTCGGACGTCTCCGCTTTCCGCCGCGCGGCGGGCGATGTGGTGGTGCAGGCGGGCGCAGAAGCGATCCACTTCCTCCTCGCTGCCTTCCACGAACTGAAAGCGGCTGGCGACGCAGGCCTCCTGGTTCAGCGTCATGACGTCAGTGGAGCAAAGGTCCGCCACGCGATCGACGGTCTCATCGTCCACCAATGCCTCGCGCCCGACCATCGAGATCGAGGTCTTGGGATCGAAGGAAACGAGCTGAAAACCCGGCCCCAAATACTTGATGACATTGTTGATCGCATCGCCGCCGCCCCAGGCGACGATCTTATCGAAATACTGCGGGCGATAGAGCACGCGCTCGGTCGCATCGTCGCCGCCGCGCCAGTAGACGGCCGACATCGAGCGCACGATCGGGTGGTTCGCATCGATATCCGCCATGGTCCGCAGGATCGCGACCATGGTGAAGGGGTCCGCGCTGCTCATCTTGAACAGGTTGATGCCCTTCACCATCGAACCCTGCGCCACCGACTTTATTGCCACGCCCGGCGAATTGCCCGGCAGCACATGGATAAGGCGCGGGGCGAAAGCGCGGACGAAGCTCTTGCGGCCAGTGAAGTCCTGCTTCGGCACCCATTCGTCGAGCGCGCGAGGATCGGGGAAGTTCTGCTCCACCTCCGCCATGAGCACGCACTTGTCGAGATAGGCGGCAGCATGGCGCGCGGTATTCTCGACGACGGCGCGCGGCAGGATATGCGTGCGGCACATCCGCTCGATGCATTCCTGCATATGGTCGTTGTCGGACGCAACAAGGCGCTGGCCGGTCTCGACGAGGAAGTCGATGATCTCCGCCAGCGGCACATTGAGCAGCGGCGGCACTTCGGTGCGCGGGGGCACCGCCCGGTCGAAGGGTATCCTGGGTGTCGCGAAAGTCACGCCAAGGTCGCGCGACTTCTGGATCACGTCGGTGCCGTGCAGCACCTCACCGCGCAGGAAGAACGGAGCCGAAACAAGTTCTTCTGTTTCAGCATTTTGCGTTACAGAGTTCATGCCACACCTCGCACATAAGCGTCGACCGTGCCGGCGCAGCCAATCTTGTCGTCACCTTCCAGATCCGCATAACGGACGATGTTGTCGCGGATCGAAGGACCGTGATTTCCGCACTTGCAGGGGCTGTAATCGAGCGAAATCCGGTCTCCGGTAATGACCCCGCCCCAGCGCCCGTCGAGCGAGAGGTCGAAGAAAGCGGCCCGACCTTCCATTTCACCTGAAGTGTGGTCCAATGCATTGTCGCCCGACTTGTCGAGCAGCACCGGCACGATCCACGGCGGCACGTGATAACGCCCGCCCTCGCGGCACTTGGGCATGCCGGAGTTCAGTTCCTGCATCGAATAATTCTGGAAGTGGCGATCTTCCGGAATATTGAAGGTATCGAACACATATTCCTGATAATCCTCAGGAAGTTGCGCGCGCTTCAGCCCGCCGCCGATATAGATCGAGTTGTCCGGATCGAAATCGGCGCGGCCATACCCGGCATCGCGCACGGCCTTGGCCACTTGCCACAACCCGCTCCAAAGACCCGAAAGCTGAAGCTTGCGATGGCTGTTCTCGATGATGAACTGCGCCGTCGCCGGGATCGCATCGACCACAGCCTTGCTGCGCGCGGCGGAGGTTTCCTCGAAAGCGGCGATCTCGTCGGGACGGGCTGTGCCCTCCGCGATCTTCTTGCGCATGACCACCATCGAGGTCAGCGATCCCACCGTAATTGGCTGCACCGGATAGTGCCAGCGCGGTGCCGAAGGATCGGCAAACGCTTCATACTGCGCCTGCGCGATGGTCGCATTCTTGGGCACAGCGGCGACCGGCGCGCAGCCGACGATAACCCGGTCCTGCGCCGGAACCACGCCCGAACCCCGGGCAAAGACATTGACCGTATCGATCTTCGACCAGTCCATATCCTTCTGCGAGGCGATCAGCATGGCCGACTTGCCGGTGGTGCCGCTGGAGCAGGAAATAAAGTGTCCCAGTGCCGCCAGCCGCTCGATCCAATCGTCGATACCTTCGACGTTTTCGAGGTTCAGCCCTTCGATGGGATAAGGCGAGATCGTGCCGAGCCACTTGGTCAGCTTGTCCCACCGCTCTTCTATCAGGAAACTCTCAGGGTACGACTTGTAGGCCGTGTGCGGGAACAGCAGCGGCACAATGTCGGCGACGGATTCGATCTTCTCGATCCCGGCATCGCCGGCCCGCAGGCTCAGCAACTTGATGCGGTCTTTGCGCTCCTGAAAACGCTCATCGAGCGCGGTGACCTGCGCTTCACGCAAGTCATCGGCACTGAATCCAAATCGCTTTCGATTATCGACAAACGACAATAGCTTGTCAGCCACATCTCCCATTCATTCTCTCCCACGAATCTCGCTTAGCCGAACTCCGATGGACAAAACCCGGCGACTCGCTTAATGGCACCTTATCAGTTTCATTATTCACGATCATCTTGGCAGCGCAAGCGTGATCGGGTCGAATGGACACATGACCGAGAAAGCCTCCGTGATCGAAGCCGCCACTTCCCCCGTCCGCGCCGGGCGGCCGACCCGTGAACAGGCGCAGGCGCGTCAGGCACAGCTGCTCGACTGCGCCTTCGACCATTTTCTCGACAAAGGCTTTGAACCCACCACGATCGAGGCCATCGCCGCGGACGTCAGCATGACCAAGCGTACGGTCTATGCCCGTTATCCCGACAAGGCCTCGCTGTTCCGCGCCGCCGTCCGTCAGGGGACCGAACGCCGCGCCGCCAGCCCGGCAGCAATCGCAGCGACCCGCGTGGACAGCCTCGAAGAAACGCTCGTTCGCATCGCCCTGCTGCGCATCCAGCTCGCAGGCACGCCGGAGGGTGTGAAACTGCAACGCCTCATCAATACCGAAGCCTATCGCTTCCCGGATATTTTCCAGACCTACTACGAGGTCGCCGCAATCCCCACGGTGCGGTTTCTCGCCGGAATCCTGGAAGACGAAACCCGCGCCGGACGCCTTGCCATCGACGATGCAATGCTTGCGGCAAACGTCTTCATGAGCATGGTCGTCAGCGCGCCGGTGCGTTTCCTGATTTCGGGGAATGCGCTTCCGGCTCAGGATGTCGACCACCGAGTCCGCTACGCGGTGCAGTTGTTTCTCAAGGGCGCCGAACCACGCTGAGCCGCATGTTCGATCGGGAGAGAAGCAGGCGAACGTGCCGACCAGCCGTTCAGAAAGGCTCTGGAAAGCGAGCGAATTCTGGAAAAAGCCTCCCTGCTGCCTGGCAGGAAAACCGTCCCACGCCGCTTCTATTCGTGAAGCGGTCGCGGGACGGCATGCGACCCGTAAGGGCTGTCGCATCGTGGGCCGTGAAAACGGCCCGCACGATCGATCGTGGAGGAGGTACGATCGATAACGACAGCGCGCTGCTACAAGATTTCTCAAACGTTTGCACTACCCAACAGCGCTGTAGCAAGCCGTAACGCAATTTATTTGCCGAATTGCTGGCGCTGTTCCCGCAGCCTTGACCTGCAGGTTGCTCTCCGCAATGCCTCGCGCAACCGAGAGGAACCCAGACCATGACCGCCTCCGAGCACGACAACCGCCCCCGCCGCAGCGCGCTTTACCTTCCAGCCTCCAACGCAAAGGCCATCGCCAAGGCGCGCACCCTGCCCTGCGACATGGTCGTGCTGGACCTCGAAGACGCCGTCGCCCCCGAAGCCAAGGAAGAAGCCCGCGCCGCCGCCATTGCCGCCGTGGCCGAGGGCGGCTTCGGCCACCGTCAGGTCGCCATCCGCGCCAATGGTCTCGACACCGAATGGGGCGCCGCCGACCTTGCTGCCACCGCCGCCTCACGGGCCGACGCGGTGCTCGTCCCCAAGGTGAATTCACCGGAAGATATCGCGCGTTACGATGCGGCGCTCTCCGATGCAGCACCGCAGATGCAGCTCTGGACGATGATCGAGACTTGCGAGAGCGTCGGCAACCTGCCCGCCATTGCCGCCATGGCCCGCACCACGCGGCTGTCGCTCTGGATCATGGGCACCAACGATCTCGCCAAGGAAATGCGCGCGCAGCTCACGGCCTGCCGCACGCCGTTCCTGCCCTTCCTCGCGATGGCCGTCGCCGCCGCACGCGCCCATGGCCTCGCCATCCTCGACGGCGTCTGCAACGAATTCCGCGACCTCACCATTTTCGAGGCCGAGGCGCGGCAGGGCCTGATGTTCGGCTTCGACGGCAAAAGCCTGATCCACCCCGCACAGATCGAACCCTGCAACACCGTGTTCTCCCCGAGCGAGACCGACCTCGCCTGGGCGCGAGGCGTGATCGAGGCGTTCGCTCTCCCGGAGAACCGGGGCAAGGGCGCGATCCGCGTAGACGGTAAGATGACCGAACTGCTGCATCTGGAGCAGGCGCGGCGGCTGGTCGAAGTCCACGGCCTTATTCAGGGGATGAAGTAAGAGGGAAGTCCTGGGGGATGATCCCCCAGACCCTCGGAATGGCTACCTCGCGCGCGACCGATCCGGCAAAGCGCTCCTTGCGGCGCAGCCAGTTATGTCTCCCGGCGCAGCCATGAGCGCACAACGGATAGCGCAGGGCACGACTTCGACAGTCTTGGGGGTGCAGGGGGCGATGGCCCCCTGCTCTTTCTTTACCCTTCGCCCTTCGATCCGGGCACCCGCGCAATCTCGCCGGGTTCGTTGGCAATGACCTTCAGCACCGCCGTCCAGGCATCGACGTTCTGCTGAAGCGCCGCCGGATCGACCTTGTCGAGGGTATCGTCGGGCGTGTGGTGCAGGTCGAAGTAGTGCATGCCGTCCTGCCCGAGGTCGACCACCGCCAGTTCCTGCCTGGCGATGATGCCCGAGACATCCGCGCCGCCAGTGGCCGCGCCGTCGTGGTGGACGATGCCCATCGGCCAGAGCGCCGCCTTGATCTTCTCGCCGAGGGCCTTGTTGCTGTCGGCCAGGGTCAGGCGGAACTGCCAGACCTTGTCGGCGCCGAAATCGCTTTCCATCGCCACGGCGTGGGGCTCGTTGCCGTGCATCTCGGCATAGGCCTTGCTGCCGCCGCCAGTGACGCCCATTTCCTCGTTCCCGGCCCAGAGCACGCGGATCGTGCGCAGGGTCTTGCCGTCCTTCTGCGCGGCGAGCGCAGCGGCGGTGACGATACCGCAGCCTGACGCGTCATCGATCGCGCCGGTCGCGAGGTCCCACGAGTCGAGGTGGCAGGCCAGCACGATCTTCGGCAGCGAGGGATCGCGGCCCGGCAGGTCGGCGATCACATTGCCCGAAGGCGCGTCCGGAAACGGCTTGCCGAGCAAGGTCAGGTCGATCTTCATCGGCTTGCCGCGCTTGGCGATGCGCGCGATCAGGTCGGCATCCGGATTGGAGACCGCACCGGCCGGAATAGCCGCCACGTCCTTGGCGAAGACGGTGACGCCGGTATGCGGATTGCGGTGGCTGTCCGTCCCCGCCGAGCGGATGACGATAGCCGCAGCGCCCTTCTGCGAGGCGATCGACGGGCCGCGGCGGCGCACGTCGCCGTAAGGGCCGTATCCCGACCCGTCCTGCGCGGCGCGCATGGCGTGATCGACGAAGGCGACTTTGCCCTTGAGCGAGCCTTCTGGCGCATCCTTCAGGGCATCGAGCGTCGGGAAATAGACCATTTCGGCCTCGATGCCCTTGGCCGGCGTCGGCGCCGACATGCCGAGCGCGGTGATCGCCAAGGCATGCGCATAAGGCGCGGTCAGCTTCGCGCGCTCTTCGCCGCGCTTCCACACGAGCGTCTTGAACGGCTCGATCTTGACGTTCTGGAACCCCAGCGCATTGAGCTTGGCCTCGGCCCAAAGGCGGGCCTGGCCCTCTTCCGGCGATCCGGCGAGACGCGCACCGATCTCGGTGGTCAGGCCTTCAACGATCTCCCAGGCGACGCCCGAACCTTCGGTCGGCGTGGCCTGGACGGGAGCCGCCAGAAACGGAACGGCAGCGAGGAGCGGAGAGGCGGCGAGAAGCGCCGCGCGGGAGAATCTGCGTTGCATGGCAGCTGCCTAACGCGCCCTGCCGCTCCTGCCAACCGGTCTGTCGAAGCTATTGGAAGGCCGCACTGGCACGAAGGCAAACTTGAGGATTTCGGCATTTTAATTGGAGGTTTGAGAGAGAACAAACCTAGATTCAATTCATGAGAAGCACCGCGAAAAAGACATTCTGGGAATCTTTGAAAGCAACCGATTCCGACACTGCCCGCTTTTGCGTGGCCTTTCCTCTTCTGTTGCTGCTGCCGGTCACGTTTGAATTTCTGCAGCATTTGGCCGAAATTCACATAGGCATGTATGACAGCATCACCATGGCGAAATCGGTGGAGCATCACCCCGTGCGGATGGTCTTCGGCCTTCTGAAAATCGCGGCCTTGATAATACCCGGATTTTGGGTTGCACGGTTTCTCGGGCTTCGCGATCGCCGCCGCGTAACGAGGTTGGAGCAGCCCGCATTGCGTTTATCGGCAGGGGTCTTTGCATTCAGCATGCTGACTTCGGCCATCAGCCTTTTCATCTTGCCGCTGGCCGGTGTGCTTCAGCTTCCCTTGATGATCGGCTGGATGGTCGCCGGGTTCCTTTTTGCTGCATGGAGTGCGGCGGCTCCGCTGGGAAATACGGAAATCGGCTTCTCGAAATCCATTGCCGTCATGCTGCCCCGATTGCCCTGGAGCGTGGCATTCGGCATCACAGCTTTCATGCCGCTGATGATCCCGCATTACGTCCTTGGCGCTTTGGCGCTATTGGGGCCGCATACGATCCTCTGGCCGACGCTGATGGCCGATGCCTTGCTCGTGGGGCCTCTGACCGTGCTCCTTGCCGCCTCCAACTTCCATATCGCAGTTCGAGCGCTGGGCGGGATTCCCACCGGCGCAGAACCCGATTTCCCCGCCAGAGCCTCGGCCTGAAGGACCAGCCGGAAACGGCCTGCGGCGCGCTGTCCGGCCCTGCCCTTGGCAATTGGGCCTCGCACCTGTAGAGCGAGCGGCAACTTTTCCGATCCAGATCCTATTTCCAGAGGAAACCGATGGCTGCCCAATACGCCTTCGTCATGAAGGGCATGACCAAGACCTTCACTGGCGCTCCAAAGCCGGTGCTGAACGACATCAACCTGCAATTCTATCAGGGTGCCAAGATCGGCATCGTCGGCCCAAACGGCGCCGGTAAATCCACCCTGATCAAGATCATGGCCGGTATCGACACCGATTTCACCGGCGAAGCCTGGGCGGGTGAGAACATCACCGTCGGCTACCTCGAGCAGGAGCCGGAACTCGATCCGACCAAGACCGTGCTCGAAAACGTCAAGGACGGCGCCCGCGCGACCGCCGACATGGTCGATCGCTTCAACGCGATCGGCATGGAGATGGGCGAGGAAGACGCCGACTTCGAAGCGCTCGGCGCCGAGATGAGCGAGCTGCAGGACAAGATCGACGCGGTCGATGGCTGGACGCTCGACAACCAGCTTGAAATCGCGATGGAAGCGCTGCGTTGCCCGCCGGGCGACTGGCCCGTCGACAAGCTTTCTGGCGGTGAAAAGCGCCGCGTGGCCCTCACCCGCCTGCTGATCCAGAAGCCGTCGATCCTGCTGCTCGACGAACCGACCAACCACCTCGACGCCGAATCCGTCGAATGGCTGGAAAACCACCTGAAGGAATACGCGGGCGCGGTGCTGATGATCACCCACGACCGCTACTTCCTCGACCACGTGGTGGACTGGATCCTCGAACTCGACCGTGGAAAGTACTTCCCCTACGAAGGCAACTACTCGACCTACCTCGAGAAGAAAGCCAAGCGCATGGAGCAGGAGGACCGCGAGGAATCCGGCCGCCAGAAGGCACTCAAGGACGAGCTGGAGTGGATGCGGCAGACCCCCGCCGCCCGCCAGACCAAGTCGAAGGCGCGTATCCGCAAGTTCGAGCAGCTTCAGGAAGCCCAAGCCGGTCGCAAGCCCGGCAAGGCCCAGATCGTCATCCAGGTGCCCGAGCGTCTGGGCGGCAAGGTCATCGAGGTGAAGGGCATCTCGAAGGCGTTCGGCGACAAGCTGCTGTTCGAGGACCTGTCCTTCATCCTGCCGCCGGGCGGCATCGTCGGCGTGATCGGTCCGAACGGCGCGGGCAAGTCCACGCTGTTCAAGATGCTGACCGGCAAGGAAACCCCGGACGAGGGTTCGATCGATATCGGTTCGACCGTGCACCTCGGCTTCGTGGACCAGAGCCGCGATCACCTCGACCCCAAGAAGAACGTCTGGGAGGAAATCTCCGACGGGCTCGACTACATGAAGGTCAACGGCCACGACATGTCGACCCGCGCCTATGTCGGCGCGTTCAACTTCAAGGGCGCGGACCAGCAGAAGAACGTCGGCAAGCTTTCGGGCGGTGAGCGCAACCGCGTGCACATGGCCAAGATGCTGAAGGAGGGTGGCAACGTCCTCCTGCTCGACGAACCGACCAACGACCTCGACGTCGAAACGCTCGGCGCGCTGGAAGAAGCCATCGAAAACTTCGCAGGCTGCGCCGTGGTCATCAGCCACGACCGCTTCTTCCTCGATCGCCTGGCGACTCACATCCTCGCCTTCGAAGGCAACAGCCACGTCGAATGGTTCGAAGGCAACTTCGAAGCTTACGAAGAAGACAAGCGCCGCCGCCTCGGCGATGCGGCCGACCGTCCGACCCGTCTGGCGTATAAGAAGCTGACGCGCTGACGCGCTGGGTAAGAAGCTGACACGCTGATCTTTCCGATCGGATGAAACAAGCGAAGCCGCCGTCCGGGCCACTGGACGGCGGCTTTGTTCATTCAGAGCAAGACGAACCTGAACATTCGGCACGATCACGGTTCACCATTCCGACAGCGCATTTCGTCTAGACACAGACTCAGGATGAACCGTCATCGCCGGGCGGGAAATCCGGTTTGGAGACCGGAAAATGACAAAGGAACATACACTGAAGGCGAAGTCGCTTCTTTCTGCTGCAGCCCTTGGCGCGATAGCGATTGCCGCTGTCGGACTTGCCATTCCCACGACCGCCATGGCCGAGCCTCGTCAGGAACGTGCGCGCGGTGAAGGTCGCGGTGGCGGCGGCGAACGAAGCGGCGGCAACGGCGGCGTATACCGCCCCGCCCCGCAACAGCAGGCGCCTCAAGCTCGCCCCGAGGTTCAACGCCCCCAACCTGCGGAGCGTGCACAGCGCCCATCCGCCTGGCGCAGTGGAGACCGGCAGCAGGCGCAGCAGGCCCGACCGGATCGCGGAATCGTACGCGGCAATCCCAGCTGGACATCCCAAGTTCGCTGGAACGATGGAGCAAGGCCAGGCAATGACGATCGGCGCGGGAACGCCGGCAATCGTCCTGACCGACCGGATCGCCCCGACGTTCGTCCCGACCAGAACCGCCCTGACGGACGTCCGGGCTGGAACGGTAACGACAATCGCCCCGACCGCAATGCTTGGGGCAAGGACCGCCGGGACAACGACCGACGCTGGGACAACAACGGCAACCGTCCGAACGACAGCGCCTGGAACAGGGACCGCCGTAACGACGATCGTCGCTGGAACAACAACGACAACCGCCCCGACCGGAACGCCTGGGGCAAGGATCGCCGTAACGACGACCGCCGCTGGTCCGGCAACGACAACCGCCGTTGGGACCGCAACGACTGGCGCCGCGACAACCGCTACGACTGGCAGCGCTACCGCGACCGCAACCGTTCGATCTATCGCATCGGCGGCTATTACGCGCCGTACCGGGACTATTCCTATCGCCGCCTGAGCATCGGCTTCTCGCTGGGGTCCATGTTCTACGGCAGCAATTACTGGATCAACGACCCTTGGCAGTACCGCCTGCCGCCGGTCTACGGCCCCTATCGCTGGGTTCGCTATTACGACGACGTGCTGCTGGTGGACACCTATTCCGGCGAAGTGGTGGACGTGATCTACGACTTCTTCTGGTAATCGTGTGCACTAAGCTCCCCGGATCCTGCGATCCGGGGGGCTTTTCGCATCCGGCGAAACAACCGCCCACAGTTTCGTAGCCGGGCCAGATTGATCCCGCCCGAACGGCGGCTAGTCTCGGACCCATGAAACCCGCCCATCCCGATTGCGACGCTCTGGCAAGGACGGGCAGCCACGTTCGCGAGCGTCTGGCGGAAAATCCCGCCTTGTCTAGGCTGGCGGTCGAAGGTGCGGAAATCTATACCGCACCGGGATTTCTCAGCGATGCGCATTGCCGCCATCTCATCAGCCTCATCGACGATGTCGCCTGCCCCTCACGCCTCGTCGAGGAACAGGACTGGGAGGGATATCGCACCAGCTTCTCGGGCGACGTCGACCCGCACGACGGCATCGTCCGTGCACTCGATCAGCGGCTCGCCACCCTGACCGGCATCGCTGCTGGACACGGCGAATCCGTGCAGGGCCAGCGTTACAAGCAAGGCGAATACTATCACGAGCACTGGGACTGGTTCGACACCCAGGCCCCGTACTGGCGTCGCGAGAGCCGAAACGGTGGTCAGCGCAGCTGGACGGCGATGGTCTATCTCAACGGCGTGGAGGAAGGCGGCACCACCGATTTCGTCCACCTCGACCTGAAGGTCGCACCTGCTGCCGGATCGCTGCTGATCTGGAACAACGCCCTGCCGGACGGTTCGCCGAACCCGCTGACGATGCACGCCGCCCGTCCGGTGCTGCGCGGCGTCAAGTATGTGGCAACGAAGTGGTTCCGCGCCAGACCCTGGAAGTAGGCGCCCTAGGGAAGTTTCAGGCTTGCTCGCCGTTTTCGGCAGAGCGCCGTGTTTCCAGATATTCCATCAGATGATCGAACCGCCGGTGCAGGCGGATGATTTCCAGCTGCGTCCGCAAATTCACCTCGTAGTCGTGCCGCGCGGTGATGCGATCCTTCTCGGCCTGCCGGTTCTGGCTCATCATGATGACCGGCGCCTGGATCGCCGCCAGCATCGAGAGCATCAGGTTCAGGAAGATATAGGGATAGGCATCGAAGGGCCTGATCCCCAGCGCCTGCAGAACACTGCTGTTGAGCAGCATCCAGCCGAACAGCACCACCGCGAAAGCGATGATGAAACCCCAGCTCCCTCCTACCGCGGCAACCCGGTCGGCCAGCCTGTCCCCGCGCGTGGCGTGAAGCGCGGCCAATTCATCCGCATTGGGACCGACGACGGTGCCGGTCGCGATGCGGCGGAGGACCTCCCGATCCTCCTTGTCGAGATCGTCGAACCGACGCCCGAGCAGCTCTTCGGCGAGTTCCTCGGGCGTCCTGGGGTTCTTGTGCATCAGCGGCCTCGGTTCGTGGGCGTCCCTCAATTCGTCAGGGAAAGGGCCTCTGCGATCAGTTTGCGCGTTTCGGGCACCCCGTAAAGGGCGATGAAGCTGCCCATGCGCGGGCCCTGCGGGCTGCCGAGCAGCGTCTCGTAAAGCGCCTTGAACCAGTCGCGCAGGCTCTCGAACTGATAGGCCTCGTTCTTGCCGATCTCGTAGACCACGTTCTGCAGTTCCTCGGCGCTCGCCTCGGGTCCGGCCTTTTCCAGTTCGGCGTCGAGCACCTTGAGCGCTTCGGCTTCGGTGGCGCTAGGCGCGCGGCGCTGGAGGGTCGGCGCGATAAAGTCGCGGTTGGTAGCCAGCGCGGCGCGGACCATCTCACCGAGTTCCGGATGGGCCTCGGGATTGGCATCGGGCACATAGTTGCCGAGGTAGGACCAGACCTGATCGGCCGTCGCATCGGCGCCAAGCACGCCCACGAGGTTGAGCAGCAGCGAGAACGTCACCGGCACGGTATCGCCTGCGCCGTTATCGTTTTCGCCGTTCGCGCGCAGCAGATGCCAGACCGGATTGCCGAGCTGCTTGTCCAGCGCCTGCCCCGCGAGGTTGCCACGGAATTGCCAGTATTCGTCGACCGCCTTGGGGATCACGCCGACGTGAAGCTGCTTTGCGCTCTTGGGTTCGCGGAACAGGTAAAAGCCCAAGGACTCCTCCGTGCCATAAGTCAGCCACTGCTCGATGGTGAGGCCATTGCCCTTGGACTTGGAGATCTTCTCGCCGTTCTCATCGAGGAACAGTTCGTAGATCAGGCCCTCCGGCTTCCGACCTCCCAGCACCTGCACGATCTTGCCCGACTGGGTGACCGAGTCGGTGAGGTCCTTGCCGCACATCTCGTAGTCGACGCCAAGCGCATACCAGCGCATGGCCCAGTCGACCTTCCACTGGAGCTTGGCATTGCCGCCGAAGGCCGACTGTTCGACGACGGAGCCGTCCTCGTCGGTGAAGCGGATCAGGCCGGTGGCGGGATCAAGCACTTCGACCGGCACCTGGAGCACCACGCCCGTGGTCGGCGAGACCGGCAGCACCGGCGAGTACGTCTTGCGACGCTCCTCGCGCAGGGTCGGCAGCATGATGTCGAGAATGCCCTGGTTGCATTCCAGCACCCGCTTCAGGGCCGCGTCGAATTCACCCGAATTGTAACGGTCGCTGGCCGAGACGAACTCGTAGTCGAAGCCGAAACGGTCGAGGAACTCGCGCAACATCGCGTTGTTGTGATGCGCGAAGCTCTCATGCGTGCCGAAGGGATCGGGAATGCGGCTGAGCGGCTTGCCGAGATTGGCGGCGAGCACCTGCGAATTCGGAATATTGTCGGGCACCTTGCGCAGCCCGTCCATATCGTCCGAGAAGGCGACGAGGCGCGTCGGCGCGCCGCCGGTCAGCGCTTCATAGGCGCGGCGGACGAGCGTGGTGCGCAGAACTTCCTGGAACGTGCCGATATGCGGCAGGCCCGAGGGGCCGTAGCCGGTCTCGAACAGCACGGGCGCGCCACCGGGTTTGCCCTGCGGATAACGCTTGAGCAGCTTCTGGGCCTCCTGGAAGGGCCAGGCCTTGGACACACGTGCGGCTTCGATCAGGGCTTGTTCAGTCATGGCAGCGCTCTTTGGCCAAAAGCGCGCATTTCGCAAGGGCGAAGCGAGGAAACCGAATGGAGCCGCTAGCGAAATCGCAACCGGATCGGATCGGACAGGAAGATCGGGTCATCTATCGGCGCCGAAAATCCTCTCCCTCATCGCCCCAATCCGTCGTCCCCGCGAAGGAGACGACGACGGATGGCTATGCGGAGGTTTCCGGTGGAAGACCGACCTTCGGGATACCGAAGGTACTTGCCGGTCAGCCTTCCTGCCACTGCCAATCATAAGCGAGCGGCGCCTCGCGGAAGGCGAAACGGTCGATGTGTCGGGCGACGACGTCGGTCAGACCCTCCACATCGTCGCGCTTTTCGCCGGTGATGGCGATGGTGATGCCCTCGCCGTCCGCCGCCATGGTGGCGACGGCGTTCGGGAACGTCACCGTGCCGGTATCGCCGTTCACTTCGGTCTGGAGCTTGTGGCTCCAGTGCTTGCAGAGCTGGCGGACGTACTTGCCGCCGTTTTCCGTGGCGACGCGGGTCGTGATCGTGTTCATCCTTCGATCCTTTCGATCTTGCGGGTCGCCTCGTCGAGCGCATCGGCGATCTGGAGGATCACCTCGCGATTGGCGCCATCCTTCGACAGCCGGTCGAACATCGCGATCTTCAGCGCGTGCATGGCGCGGCGCACGGGCGCAGGGTCGACCTTCTCGCGTGCCTCGGCAAGCGCGGAAAGCCGGGTCTTGAGCGCCTCCACCTTGTCGGCATCGGCCTGAGCCTGCGCCCGCCCTTCTTCGGTCGCCTCATAGGACTTGCGCGAGCCAGCATCGGCAGCCGGAGCGATCAGCCCGGACTCTTCCATGTAAGTGAGCGCGGGATAGACCACACCGGGGCTCGGCGCATAGTCGCCGCCGGACAGGTTCTCGATCTCGCGGATCAGGTCGTAGCCATGGCGCGGGGTTTCGGCGATCAGGGCGAGCAGCAGGGTCTGAAGCTCGGCCTGGTCGAACAGACGCTTGCGGCGCCCACCACCCATGGGCCCACCCGGACCGCCACCAAATCCACCGCCAAAACCTTCACCGCGACCACCGCGACCACGCCCTCGGCCACCCGGAAAGCCGCCGCCGAAGCCGTCATCGTCGCGGCCAAACGGACTGCGGCCCATGCCGAATCCGCCGCGCCCGCGCATCCCGCGTGGCGCGTGATCTTCATGGTGACGGCATTCGCCGCGTTCTGCGCGGCCCATGCCGCGCCGGTGAGAATGGAAATCTCTCATGTCGTTTTCGATCCTTTTCATGATGGCCTCAAGATATATCTTAAATGACCGACCGCAAGGGTCTAAAATGTATCTTGATGTATTTTTTAAACGAAGGACCAGTTTTCGACGGAACCGAAGCCTGCAGAGTTTCCCTTTTGCCCGCGCCTTGCCTAAGACCGGGGCTATGGCCGCCCTGCCCATTCCTGCCCTTCACGCCAGCCATGGCGGTTCCTGGCTCCGCGACGGATCGGGCCATACGCGCCCGGTCTCGAAGGGCGAATCGGTCACGGCGGCGGCGGATACCCCGCTGCTGATCCTCAACGCCCCGCTGGTGGCGACGCGCCTCGGCTATCCGGACCTGTCCGGGCTAGACCTGCTCGAACTCTACGCTTTCGTGCATCCGGCCCGCTTTGTCGTGCCGACGCCGAAGGGCCTCGCCCAGGCGCTCGACCTCGACGTGCCGCAGGACGATGCCGATGTGCCCCGCCTGCTCCAGGAAGCGGCGGGCGCCCTGCTCGATATCTGCGAAAGCCCGACCTGGTCCGAGCGCGAAGGCGCCTGGACCTCGCTGCAATCGCTGGTGCGGATGCGCTGGCCCTGGGCAAGCCTGCTCGGCCCGCGCATCGCCAAGCCCGAACGCGCCGAGCGCTGGCTGTTCACCAAGCTTCCGGAATGGGAGGAAAGCGCCGAACTGCCGCAGCCCCGGCAGATCGTCCTCGAAAAGGACGAGGTGCTTCAGCGGCTCGCACAATTGACCGGCAGCAGCGCCGAACAGCGCCCCTCGCAGCAGGCCTATGCCGCCGAGGCCGCCGCCGCTTTCGCGCCGCGACAGGCCTCGGGACGTCCCCATGTCGTGCTGGCACAGGCGGGCACCGGGATCGGCAAAACCCTCGGCTATCTCGCCCCCGCCTCGCTCTGGAGCGGTCTTTCGGGCGGCACGACCTGGGTTTCGACATATACCAAGGCGCTGCAACGCCAGCTCCGCAAGGAAAGCCGCCGCGCGTGGCCCGAACGCCGCGCCGACGGCACCCCGCCGGTGGTCGTGCGCAAGGGGCGCGAGAACTACCTCTGCCTGCTCAATCTGGAAGACGCCCTGCAAGGCGGTTTCACCGGACGCCCGGCGATCATGGCGCAGCTCGTCGCGCGCTGGGCCGCCTATACGCAGGACGGCGACATGATCGGCGGCGATCTGCCCGGCTGGCTCGGCACGCTGTTCCGCCAGCGCGGCATCAACGCCCTCACCGACCGGCGCGGCGAATGCGTCTATGCCGGTTGTCCGCACTACCGGAAATGCTTCATCGAGCGCGCCGCCCGCGCCAGCGCCGGGGCGGATCTGGTGATCGGCAACCACGCGCTGGTGATGATCAATGCCGCGCGCGGTCGCGACCATGCCGCCCGGCCCACCCGCATCGTCTTCGACGAAGGCCATCACGTCTTCGATGCCGCCGATTCGACCTTCGCCGCCGCCCTGACCGGCACCGAGGCGATCGAACTGCGCCGCTGGGTGATCGGCCCGGAAAAGGCCTCGCGCGGGCGTAGGCGCGGGCTTTCCGCCCGTCTCGCCGATGTCGCCAGCTACGACGAGGCGGGGGCGAGAGCGATCAACGCCGCCCGCGCCGCTGCCGAAGCCCTGCCCGGCGACGGCTGGATGCAACGCCTGACCGAAGGCGAGCCGTCCGGTCCGATCGAGGACCTGCTCGCCGCCGTGCGCGCCGCCGTCTACGCCCGCGATGAGAGCGGCGGTCAGGAAGCGGGCTACGGACTGGAGACGGAGGCGGCGGGCCTCGACGGCTCTTTCGTCGAAGTGGCCGAAGCCGCGCGCGAGGCGCTAGGCGAACTGCGCCAGCCCCTCGTCCGCCTGGGCCTGCGGCTCGAAGCCCTGCTGGAAGACGGACCGGACTGGCTCGACGGGCCGGGCCGTGCGCGCATCGAAGGCGCGCGCCAGTCGCTGGGCTGGCGTGTCGATATCCTGCTCGCCTGGGAAGCGATGCTGGGCCGCCTCGGCGGCCCAGCCGATCCGGAATTCGTGGACTGGCTGGCGCTCGACCGCTCGGAAGCGCGCGAATACGATGTCGGCATCCACCGCCATTGGCTGGACCCGATGAAGCCTTTCGCCAGCACCGTGCTCGAACCCGCCCACGGCGTGGTGATGACTTCGGCAACCCTGCGCGACGGCGAAAGCTGGGACAAGGCCGTGGCCCGCTCCGGCGTCAACCATATCGATGTCGCGCCGAAGCTCTCCGAACACCTCAGCCCCTTCGACTATGCCACTCAGGCCGAAGTCCTGATCGTCACCGACGTACCGCGCGGCGACATTCCCGCGCTCGCGGGTGCCTATGGACGACTGATCGAGGCGGCGGGCGGTGGCGTCCTCGGCCTGTTCACCGCCATCCGCCGCCTGCGCGCGGTCTATGGCCGCATTGCCGACCGCCTCGCGCGCGGCGGCCTGCCGCTCTACGCCCAGCACGTCGATCCGATCGACACCGGCACTCTGGTCGATATCTTTCGCGACGATCCCGCCGCCTCGCTGCTCGGCACCGATGCCTTGCGCGACGGCGTGGACGTTCCCGGCGAATCGCTGCGCCTCGTCGTCATGGAGCAGGTGCCCTGGCCAAGGCCGACCATTCTCCACCGCGCGCGGCGCGTGGCGGGCGGCGGCTCGGTGTATGACGACGGCTTGATCCGCGCCAAGCTGGCCCAGGCGTTCGGGCGCCTGATCCGCAGCAAGGGCGACCGCGGCCATTTCGTGGTGCTGTCCTCGGCATTCCCGTCGCGCCTGCTCAGCGCCTTCCCCGCCGGAACCCCGGTCCTTCGCATTTCGCTGGAGGAGGCCTTGCATCGCGTGGCGTGGAATGGTTCAGGGGAAAGCGAAAAACGCGGCAGCGCGACAAGTCCATCCGTCGCGCCGGACGCCTGACGATCGCCAATTAAGGGCTAGCATGAAAACGCTTGGAATCTTCCGCCACGCCAAGTCCGACTGGCACGATGCCCGCCTGCGGGACTTCGACCGCCCGCTGAACAAACGCGGACGTAAGGGGGCGGCGCTGATGGGCCTGCATATCCGCGATCATGCCGTCGGCTGGAAGCGCCTGCTCGCCTCGCCCGCCGTCCGCGTCACCCAAACGCTCGAACTGGCCGGAGAGGCTGCGGGCGAAATGCCGCCTGTCACCTGGGACCGGCGAATCTATCTCGCAAGTTCGGCCACCCTGCTCGACCTGCTGCGCGAACAGTCCGGCGATCCGCGCTCGATCATGCTGGTCGGCCACAATCCCGGCCTCGAAGACCTGATCTTCGACCTCGTGCCCGACGACGGCAGCAGCCCCATGCGCGACATGGTGGAAGAGAAATTCCCGACCGCCGCCTATGCGGTGATCGAACTCGACATCGATTCCTGGGACCAGATCACCGAGAACGGCGGCCGCCTCGTCCATCTGAAGCGCCCGCGCGACCTCGACCCCGAACTGGGGCCGACGCTTCTCGACTGAAATCGGGGCGGTTGCGAATCAGGCCGCCGCGAGCGCGTCGGCCAGTCGCGTACGAATCCGCAGCAATTGCTGTTCGACGAAATCCGGCAGAACCGCAGGCGCCGGTTCAGCCGCGCTGGCGACGACGATCTCGGTCGGCTCATTGCCTTCCAACGCCATGCGCGCACCGCGCAGGGTATAGCCTTCGCGATTGACCAGCCTGTCGATGCCCGCGATCAGCGCGACATCTTCAGGCCGGTAATAGCGCCGGTTGCCACTGCGCTTGATCGGCTGAAGCGCAGGAAACTGCTCTTCCCAATAGCGCAGGACATGCTGGCGAATGCCGAGCGCCTTTGTCACTTCACCAATCGTGCGAAGCGCGTCCGGCGCCTTCCCATCGTTGAAGATGGAATCCGTCATTCCTGAATTCTCCGTATCACCGACTGATGCCCAATCCGGATCAGCCGGTAATGCGATCCTTCAGCATCTGGCTGGCCCGAAACGTCATGACCCTGCGCGGAGTGATAGGCACTTCCACGCCGGTTTTCGGGTTCCGTCCGACCCTTTCGCCCTTGTCGCGCAAAAGGAAAGTTCCGAATCCCGAAATCTTGACGTTCTCCCCCTCTGCGAGGGCGTCAGACATATGCTGCAATATTGTTTCCACCATCGCAAGCGACTCGGATCTGGACAGACCGAGCTTCCTGTGGATGGCTTCAGCGATTTCCGCCCTGGTCAACGTGTCCGTGGAGCGCATAAGTCCCGCATCCCCTCCTGCGACAACCCCCCTTCCAACAATATTATGAAAATATGTGGGAAAAGCAATGGTTCCCGGCAAGTGTTTCGCCGATGTTCCGCAATGGGGCGAAAATCAGATGCGGATAACGCTGGCGCCCCAGGTGAAGCCGCCGCCCATCGCTTCCAGCACCACGAGATCGCCCTCGCGAATGCGCCCGTCGCGAACCGCCTGATCGAGCGCCAGCGGCACCGAGGCGGCGGAAGTATTGGCATGCTGGCCGACGGTCATGACCACCTTTTCGGCAGGCAGATTAAGCTTGCGAGCGGTCGCATCGAGGATGCGGGCATTGGCCTGATGGGGCACCAGCCAGTCGATATCCTCGGGCGAATGTCCTGTTTCCTCAAGCACTTCCTTGAGAACTTCGGCTAGATTGACGACCGCGTGGCGGAAGACCTCGCGGCCCTTCATACGCAGCTTGCCAACCGTACCGGTGGTCGAGGGGCCGCCGTCGACATAGAGCAACTGGTTATGCGCGCCGTCGGCATGGAGGCGCGTGGCGAGAACGCCGCGCGGCGCTTCCTCGCCCTGTTCCTGCGCTTCGAGCACGATCGCCCCGG
>Ga0209050_1000625_pt1 | contig 55116 bp, 28 predicted proteins | sample Araplavi_mTSA_r2_FD_184276 | JGI IMG/M metagenome (GOLD analysis project Ga0209050, IMG submission 184276) | Arabidopsis root microbial communities from North Carolina, USA - plate scrape MF_Cvi_mTSA_r2 (SPAdes) (version 2) | ecosystem: Host-associated > Plants > Roots > Endosphere | place: USA... | reverse complement strand
GCAACTCACCGCCAGTCTTTCCCGATGAAACTCGCTCCCGCCCTAGATCCTCTCCGTTCGCGGAGCCGTTTCGCCGCCGAGGCCTGCCGGCGCCTGGCCACGCATCCGCTTTGCATCCAGCTCGCGCTGCGGCTGGATCAAATCGCTGACACCACCCTCGGCGAGGAACGGCCAGTGGTGGCCGCGCTGCTCGGCGGGACGGGCGTGGGCAAATCGCATTTGTTCAACGCGCTGATCGGCCGCAATGAGGCGAGCCCGACTTCGGCAGACAAGCGGCTGAAAACCGAGCATCCGATCGTGGCGCGGCGCCCAGCCGATCAAGCGTTGCTGCCGGATTTCGGCGATGCGGAGGTGCGGTTCATCGATGCGCCGCTGAATTGGTTCGCGCTGGTCGATACGCCGGATGTCGATGGCTCGCGGGCGGCCCACTGGGAGACGGCGATCCGGGTGGTGGAGCAGGCGGATTTGATCGTGTACGTCGCCAGCCCGGAGAAGCGGGCGGACAAAGCGGTACTCGATCGCGTGCGCGAATGGGCGCCGCGAAAGCGGTGGTTTTTCGTGCAGAACATGGCGGACAAGTATCCCGGCATCGCTGAGCAGGTCCGCGCGGATTTCGATGAACACCTGCGCGCGGTCGGCTTTGCGCCGGACGATACGTGCCGCTTCCTCGTGAGTGCCGCGCAGCCGGAGGGCTGGGATTTTTCGCGCCTGCGCCACACTTTGCTGAGCGAGCGTTCCCGGGCGGTCGGGACGGCGCTCGCCATCGATGCGGTGCTGGGCCAGATCCAGCACGCGACGGATCCCGCGGCGCTCGCCGCGCTGCTCGCCCTGAGCGGACAGCTGGCCAATCGCCGCGACGAACTCACGCGCATACTCGCCGAGCGGCTGAAAGAAGTGATTTCCAGCCGCCAGCTCGATCGCAAGCTGATGCCGATCCTGCGCCAGCAGCTGTGGAGCGCGCTGCCCAGCCGGGTCGGTGGCCCGGCGGCTTTGCCCGTCGCGCTGCATGCACGTTTCAGCGCGGTGGCCTCGGCGTTTCAGCTCTGGAGGCTGACCACCGCGGGCTTTTCCCTCTGGCGGGTGGGGCTGCTTTTTGCCGGGCTCGCCCACGCCTTGCGCGGGAATCTCGAATTGCGCGGCGTAATCGCCCAGCTGGAAACCGAGCTCGCCTCCGATCTGGAGCGGCTCGACCACGAAACCCGTCTTTTCCTCGAAGACCGCCAGCTCGTGCTCCCGCCGGAAGCACCCGTGGCCAGTACCGAGGACGATCTGCGCCAGCTCGCCGCCGCGGTACCCGTGGCTGGAGAGCCGCTGGCTCGTCTGCTCGGCCATCTCCTGGGGCAGGGGTCGACCGGCCGCGTGGCGCGGGAAGTGGCGCCGCTGCTCAGCGAAGCGATTGCCCGGCGGGCCGAGGAAGGCGCGGGCCAGGCGGTGAGCTGGGTCGCGCGCTTCTGCAATCTCTTCCCCATCACGGCGCTCGGTCACACGGCGTGGGAGCTCGTGACCTGCTGGCTGGAGCGGCAATGGCTGCCGGGCATTTTTTACCTGCACGCGCTGGCCATCTTCGCGCTCGCGCTGCTCCCGGGCTACTTGCTCGTGTACCTGGGTGCGCTGCGGCAGCTGCGCCGCGCCGAGACGCTGGCCACCTTGCTCGACGCGGCGGAGCACCTCCGCCCGTGCGGTCCCGCCGCGGCGGTGGCACTCGTCGCCCAGCAGCTCACGGATTTGCTGGCCGAACTCCATACGCTGCGCCGGCAGGCGGAGAATTCCCGGGTGGCGATCGAGGCGGAATTTGGCCGCGCGACCCTCGGGGCTACGCTTCAGGACCGAAAACATTTCTAACCGAATTGTTAAGAAAATTTGAGAGGGTTCGAAAATCTCAGGCATTTTACGGACAGCTCCCGAGGAAAGAACAATGGCGAACCCTGATTTTTCCATCGCATAAAACCCGCACTTTTGGCGGGTGCAGTTTGACAGGATGGAAGAGGGGGTGGAATTTTCGGCAGAGTATTAGAGTCCCATTCCCTTCAACTTGGTTTCGCAGGTGACGCCACAAGGCATTCGCTTTGGCGTTAAGGCGTGAAACTAAATTTGGGGAAGTTTTCAGTCAGGAACCCGATCCCAACCTAGTGTATGTTAACATCCCTTAGACGCTCGACGGTGCTCGCAACCCAATGGCTAATTGCCGTTTTTCTAGGGTTGCACAGCCTTGCTCAAGGCCAGATTTACCAGGAGGAGGCGGTTGTCTGGAAAGATCTGGTCGGCATGACTTCCAGTGGCCCGGGTTCGCTGAGCAAGTCATCGACCACCGCCGGTTGGAATGCCGATGCCGTCAGCAGCAAGTGGATTTTCGGCGATGGCTACGTAAAGTTTAAGTTCGCGACAAATAACAAAGGCGCGATGGTCGGTTTAGCCGACCTCAACTCGGACCGGGATTGGACCAGCCTGGACCACACTATCTATGGCAAGGCGGATGGCACCTGGGACATTCGCGAAGCGGGCGCAACGATCGCCGTCGCCTCGGACGGAACTTACACAACGAGCGACGAGTTCAAAATCGAACGGTCCGGTACGATGATCAGGTACTACAAAAATGGAGTCCTGAAATACGTCTCTCGGAAACGGGTTCAAGGGCCTCTGTTGGTGGATACTTCCTTCACGAATCAAGGAGCCGCGATCTCCAATTGCGTCTACTTCGGGTTGCCGGAGGTGGAGGACGTCCTGTGGAGAGGGATGATCGGCACCACTGCTACCTACACGACCGGTGGCCAGGGAAGTACCCTGGAAAAATCAGCGGCGACTTCGGTCGAAGATGCGGATGCCGTGAGTTTCAAGGCGATGGCGGGCGATGGAGCTCTGAGCTTCCGCTTCGGCCAAATTAACAAGACGGTGACCCTAGGTCTGACTGATTCCAACGCGGATCGTCTCACCAATTCGATCAAGTATGCCCTGAAGGCCGTTGCTTCCTCCGGAGTAGCCGTGATGGAGAGCGGCGTACAAAAGGCATTCGTCTCCTTGTATACGGCGGGGGACGTTTTCTCGATCGAGCGAACCGGCACGACGGTTCGTTACTATCGGACCTACGACGATGGGACCAATACAGTCAAATCGCTGCTATACACCTCGACTGCGAGCAGCACGGAGAACCTGTTTGTCGATAGTTCCTTTAGCACCAGCGGCGCGCTGGTGACGAATTGCCAATTGAGCAACGCAGTGCTGGCGGAGCCGGTGATCTGGATCAACCCCACGGCGGCGACTTTTGCGTTTTCCTCCACCGGCAGCACGCTGACGCGCAATAGCGGATCCGGCAATTGGAGTTCGGGAGCCTTCGGCTCGAAATGGTTTGCCGGCAATGGGCTGCTGAGCTTCCGCTTCGCGAGCAACGCCAGTGAGGCAGCGGTCGGCCTGAGCGATTCGCGCTCCAGCGCAATTGGGCTTTCTGTGCTCGACTATGCCATCGTCGGCAAGGCGAACGGTCAGATCGAGATTTTTGAAAGCAATGTCAGCCAAGGGCTTTTCGGAAGCTACACTTCGGCCGATCAATTCCAGATCCGCCGCGTCGGAACAGCCATCCAATATGTTCGCAACGGCGTGACCCTGCGGACGGCAAACGTCGCGGCCACGGTGCCTCTCTCGCCGGGCGCCGCACTCTACAGTGCCACGGCGGCGGTTTCCGTTTTCCAGCAATATGGCGGACCGGACGATCTAGTCTGGCGCAACCAGGCCGGCACCACGCCGACCGCGCCAAGCCCCGGTGAAGGCAGTGTGCTGACGCGAGGTTCCGCGGCGGTAGGTTGGACGGCCGATGCGCAATCCGTGCAAACGCTGGTGGGCGACGGTTATGTGCAGTGGCGGTTTGGGCAGACGAACAAGGACGCGATGCTCGCGCTCACCCCTTCGGACAAGAACGGCAGCTACACGGATCTCGCCTACACGATTTACGGCAAAGGAGGCGTCTCGCCTGCGCAGCTGAAGATTTTCGAAAATGGGGCCACGATGACCACGATCGCCGGTGGCTATACAAGCACCGATGTCTTCCGCGTCCGGCGGACCGGCAGCACGATCACGTACTGCCGCCTGGACGCGAATGGGGCAGAGCAGGTGTTGTGGACCACGACCAACGCACTCACCATTCCCTTGGTGGTGGATTGCACTTTGAATGATGCGGGGGTCCAATTGCTCGATTGCCAGATTTTCAACGGAGATGGCGACAGCGACGGCATCAACGATTCGTGGGAAGCGGAGAACGGCCTCAACCCGAACAGTGCGGCCGATGCGACGCTCGATTCCGACAACGACGGGGTGAATAATGTGGGCGAGTTTTTCGCCGCGACCGATCCGCGCGACTATTTCAATGGAACGCCGGCCACGCTGGCGATCTACAGCGGCGATCATTTTTACGGCAAGCCGGGGAGCTATATCACTCCTCCTCTGCAGGTCCAGGTGACCCGCCCGTCGGGTTCCGCGGCCAATGTCCCGGTGGTCTTCACAGTGGTGAGCGGTGGGGCGGAAATCTCCGGCCAATCTGGGACAGGAGCGAACGCCGGCCCAATCACGGTTTGGACGGACAGCCTGGGACGGGCGGCTGTGTACGTGAAACTGCCAAACCAAGCAGGGGTCAACTGCGTCATTCAAGCGCAAGCTGGGGCAAATGCGGGCCTTTCGAATGCGGTCAACCTGACCGTTCACACACATCTGCTTCGCGCCTCGTACGCCATGGATGAAGCGGACGGCGTGTCGGCCGTCTACGATAGCTCGCTATCCGGAAACAACGGCACCCTATCGAATATGACGCGCGTGGTGAATTTCATGAATCCCGCGAATACAGCAAATCGCGCTTTGCAAAGCGGCACCAACGGACGGGTGCAGGTCTCCAATGCTCCCAGCCTCGCATTCTCCAGTGCAGCGTTTTCGGCGGTTGCCCTGATCAGACCCACGCCAGGCAGCAACTTGAAGACGGATGGTGCGATCTACCCAATCATTTCGAAATGGAACTCCACCGGCGGTGGCTTCGAACTGGCTTTGCGCGGAACCGGCACCGGAACGAATCTGATCTTCCAGATCTACAACAACGGGACCGTCGTGAAGGAGATTTCCAAATCACTCTACTATGCGAACTCCGACAGCCCTCATCTCGTTGCGTTCCTTCGGAATCAAAATGGGCTCGGGTCGCTCTTCATCGATTGGGAGAATGTCACGTTTTTCAACAGCTTAAGCATGCCGAATTCGCTCACCAGCACCGCAGACCTGTTGCTGGCCAGTAATAACGCGGGGCGCACATTCCCCGGCACGATCGACGATGATTTCCTTTACGAAAGTACGCTGCGGTTCGATGAATTGAAGGCCATCGTGGACTCCGACGGAGACTACATGCTGGATTGGTGGGAACGAAAGTACTTTGGCGATTTGTCCCAAGGGTACAACGGCGACTACGATTCGGATGGCTTGGTGAACGGCGGAGAGTATGTGGAAGGCACCAAACCCAACGTCTGGGATACAGACGGTGATGGTATTCCGGATGGATGGGAGCGGAATTGGGGGTTCGACCCGACTACACCCAATCCAGACGACGACTGGGATAACGACGGGCTTTCCAATCTGAAGGAGTATCAGGCTGGGACGTATCCGAATACTTCCGACAGCGACGGAGATGGGGCTTCGGACGGATGGGAATACGACCACGGACTGAACCCCACAGACCCGAACGATGGCAATCGCGATTCCGATGGCGACGGCGTTTCCGACTATACCGAAGCTCTGCAGGGGACGCCATTGTGGGACTATTTCAACAACGCCTACGTGGAACTTGAAATCGTGGGGCCGAGTGAGCGGTGGGTGAAGGTGAAACCCCTCGCGATCGTTCCGCTGACTGTAAAGGTGAAGGGAGATCTCGTCGGGACGAGCGTTCCGATGAACTTCAAAATCGTGGGCGGGGCAAAGCTTCTCGAAAGCGCCACTTCCACCACGCCTTTGACCACCCTGACCGCGTGGTCCAATCCGGCGACAAATCAGGTGACCGTCTACGTGCAACAGCTCGCGGCTCCAGCAGCCGATGCATCGGTAACCATCACGCCCGGACCGGAAGGAAGCGTCACTCCGATACCCCCCATCTATTTCAGCCTCCGACTCCATCAAATCGCCGCTCGTTGGGAAATGGACGAAGTTTCGGGGGCCATTGTAGCGGACAGTTCAACCACGGTGCCGCCAAACCATGGCACGTTGACTGGTGGGACTCGGGTTGCGGGACTCGATTACTCCAATCCTTCGACCAATCGGGCCATTGCTTTCGATGGTTTCGGCGACGTGGTCACGATTCCTAACGCGACCGCGCTCGGTCCGAATGGAGCCAAGAGTATCAGCGCATGGTTCCAGCTGGCTGACGGACTCCAACTCAACTCCAGCACCCAATATTTCCCGATTGCTTCCAAGTGGACAGAGGGACTGGGAGCTTGGGAGCTTGCGGTGAGTGGCGACACCGCGAGTCGAGGGATTCAATTCCGGATGCGCGCATTGGGAAGCGAGTTCGAGGAACCGACTGAAGTGGAACTTCTCATCCCCGATGTGGATCTTCGAAGCACCTTAGCCGACGGGCGTCCCCATCTTGTGGTGGTGGTTTGCGATCAAAACGGGCTGGTTTCGCTTTATGTGGATGGCGCCGTAGTCGGCACACTCCAATCCCTCTCCTTCGGTTGGGCGCCCCCCTACAACAACGCAAGTCTGAAGCTGGGAGCCAATAGTGCTGGCAAATACTTCCCCGGCATCTTGGACGACATCTCCATCTACTCCACTGCCCGCACTCCGGAGGATATTCAGGATGAGTTTGACTCTGATGATGAGTTGCCCGATTGGTGGGAGCGGAAGTACTTTGGCGGCCTAACGAAGCTGGCGTCGGGAGATGAAGATAGTGATGGTTTTACCAACTTTCAGGAATACACCCACGGAAGCGATCCATCCCTAGCTCAGCCGGTTCTGGCGATTTACAGCGGCAACAATCAGTCGAGCGCTGCGCATACGTTTTTGACCCAGCCCTTGGTGGTACAAGTTGTAGATTCGAATGCTGAACCCCTCACTGGATATCCAGTAGTGTTCACAGCGAACTCCGGGGCGCTCCTCACGGACGATCGGAGACCCGGCTCCCCGCTGACCAGCAGCTTGACAGTATATACTCTGGCCAATGGCTGTGCGACGGTGCATTGCTACGCTCCCACTACGCCCGGTCTATTCGCTCTCTCGGCCGCTGGGACTGGCGCAAATATCACTCATCCCGCTAATTTTGAGGGAACGGTTACAACCGAAACTCCTCCTCCGCCGGTCGCGCCGTCCAATGTCATCGAGCGCCGAATTGATTGGCGAACCACCGAATGGACCTGGGAGGACAACTCGGACAACGAAACGGAGTTCATCATCGAGCGTCAACAGCCCAACGGCGAGTGGGTTGAACTCGGACGAGTCAGCCCGAATCAAACCACATTCCGGTACACTCAGCCCGAATAGGGATCAGTCGGATTAATTTTTAGGAAAAGCAAACGCTATGAAAGTGTTCCCAAAATTTGTGGGCTTAATTTTAAATCGCGCAGCCATCCCATTGCTTTTGTTGGCAATGCACACCGGCCCCCTGCGCGGGCAACCTTTGACCCGAGTCGTCCCAGCTGGAGGAGCAGCGAGTACTCCGGCTTTCCCCGCAAAAATTTATACCGTGTTCGAATTGCCGAGTACCGCGCCGGGGCTTTCCTGGGGCCTCACCGAGAGCGGGCCTGTTCAACACCCCACCGGCCAATGGGAACCAAAAATGAACCACAAGGGTTGGGCGTTCTTAAGTGGCAGCCGGGGAACCGCCCACAATTACACCCCGGCCGGAGGCTCGTTCCAACTGATAGCGCCTACTTCCACTCAACTGGAAGCGCTGATTCCGGCAGACAATAGAAATCCTTACTCCACGGAGGAACACCCCGTTCGGGACGGCGAGCGCGTTTCGATTGAAATTTATGGGTGTGCGGGGGATCTTATCAGCGAAAATATGCATGCCGTAGGATACGTAAATGGTTTCGAGATTTACGAAGGCATCGACGATGAGGGATTTGAGGTCTATTGGTCCTATGGCTTGAAGATTCCTAGCTACTGGGATGCGAGTGCGCCCACGGTGGGACAAAGCGGCGCGTCCTGGGCTGCGATGGCCCCGTATCTATCTTACCGGGAACTGGCCCAAGTAGAGGCGCCAACTCCCTTCCCCTTTGTCGCCTTTAATAATAAGGGCGTTGCCATCGCCCCTTTTTGGTACAAACCCGGCCCGCCCACATTTCTAAATATCATATATGCTTCCCCCACCGCTATACCGGCGGACTTTGTACTTCACTTCGGCGACGGTATGGCACTCAGTAATCAAAACCAGATCGCCTTCGGGGCGGATACAATCGGTGGTTCTCCGGGATTGATCGACGAGGACGGCCTTCATCTCTACGACTTTTTTTTGCCTTCCATCAACGACCGGAACGAAATTGTCGATGAAATCACTCTCTTCCGAAAATTTAAGGCACCGGGAAAATCAGCCACATGGGATATGTACTTGATCGATGAACTGCTCCACGAAAGCTCAGGCTGGTCGATGCAGTTGGCGATAGACATCGACAATTCGAGCAGCATTCTCTGCTACGGCAGCAAAGCAGCGGCCCCCAATGATTGGCACGTATTGTTCCTCCTGCCCCTGGAAATCCAGATCAACGGGACGGCAGATCTCACAGACGATCTGGTGGCTGTATCCAACGGAATCGACGGAGACTTGGCCACGGATCTCGAGTTGATCCTCGACAAGACGATAACTGGTTCGTTTTCCGCCGAATTGTCGATGAAGGGAACGGATGGAGACATCAAGTTCGACCCCCCAGCGGTGACACTGACCCCTGGTACTCCCACCAAAGTGAAAATGTGGGGAAAAGCTCCCAGTTCTGCGAAGGACAGTTCAACCATCCTCGTAAAACTAAAGTTTGGCACCTTTGAGGCGCTCACCGAAAAGAAGGTGACGGTGATTGACGGGGTGGAGCTAACATTCGAAGGCGAATTTCGCTCCCCCATCAATGCCATCAATGAAGGCTGGCGCCCCGGAGTTCGAGATTCCCCCCCCCTCGTGGCCAACACACCCAATGCGCCGATCGATGTTATCAACTCGGATGCCAAAGACTACAGCAGCTCCATCTCATTTACTGACGGCGATCAGCGGCAAACATTGCGCGATTGGACTCCGCGGGGTTACAAAGTTTTGGTAAGCGAAGTTAAAGCCAAAAACCCAAGCATTCTTCTATCCAATGATATATTAAATGGATCTGAAATCCATATGATCTCAGGGCTATTTAGCCACAATGAGAATGCATACGAGAAAATCTTGAACCCAGTTATACATTTCAAGCGAGGCTCCAAATCCATAACATCGATTTCCATTTTATCTACAGCAGACTACTCAACAATCACCTCGGCAGGCATTGGAGCCAGGCTATCCGTTTCAAGCAAAATTGACTTTGCTGCCGCGGACCCTTCGCAACCGGCAAAGCAAAAACTGGCACTCTGGCTTCAAGGAAGTGTTGGACCCATTCCTCACGGCGACGTGAGGCCGGGGTTGAACGAATTGTCTGAGAAAAGGTATCGGTGGGAGAATAAGAAATTTTGGGTGTCGAAAGAGTCAGAGCTGACCAAATCGTTGGCGGCAAAGGCATTGGTCGGCGCTCAAGAGAAGCACGGCACAAGTAAAACAGAAGCGGGATTCACGATGGAAAAGTGGGACGGATGGGATCTCTCTGGAAAAGTTTCGGAAGGAACATTGACCTCTGCACATCCAACCCCATGAAGACACTCGAACTTTGCTTGCTCGGCGTCGCCGCGTTTCTCGCATTCGGTTGCGATCGCAACTCACGTCCCAACCGATTGGATATCATTGACACCAAACAAAAGGCTTCGAAACTCAGCCCCGAAGCAGCGGAGGCGCAGGCGCTCGCAGTGAGATTGCGGATGAAGCAGAATGCAAGCTCCAGCCCGGATGATATTCGGGCTTTGCGCGAACTGAGTCCCGAACTACATGCACACGGGACTTTTTGGAAGTGGATCGGGACCCTCCCTCCCGATGAGCGCGCGCCATTCAGAGACTACATCGTTTCTTATCTCAAGGAATTGAAGCCAGCGCCCGGCCAACCGGTCGACCCGCAATTTCGCGATGCATACCGAATAGCAAAAGAGTTGAAGGACCCTGAGATCGCCCGAATTGCACTTCAACACCTTCCCTTCGTAGACACCTACCATTTTCCCAAAACACCGCCAACAGGTGGTTGGTTGGACGGAAGTATCGAAGGAATCGAACGCCTTGCTCATGGCAACCAAGGTATTGTCGCGACGACGATCGTGGAACTGGGGGATCGCCAAACATTAATCGAGTATCGGAAATTTTTACGGAAGGCGCCTCCGGAGTCGCAACGCACTTTGGTGTGGGCCTTAGGGCGCTCAACCGACGTTGAGGACTTTGAATTCCTGATGAATATGCGACCGGAAATGTCTGACCCAGGAGCAAAAGACACATTGCTGCGGGCTCTGAACCGTATTCCCCAATCCATGGAAGCGGCGGGGAAATTCCCGGAAAACGCCCCCCTATTCCGTCGCTCGGAAGATCCTGCAGGTCTGCTCAAAACCGCTGCTGCTTGTAAGGCTCGCCTGGAAGCCGAAGGACTAGTCGTCGATTTAACGTTATACGATTAATCGGCACCCTTGGGCCGGCAGTATCCCCCCAAGGGATTTCGATTTCAGTGATGCAGCGGCGCGTATGGTCCGCTGAACTGTTGTAGGTCAGGAAGATGCGCGCCGGACGTAAGCCACGCACCCACTCGCCTGAGACGGATGGACGAACTCACGTCGGCCGGCCAAAATGGAGCCGGTTCCGAGCGGCTGGGCTTGACGAAATTTGCTGCTCGTTTCTTCTTATTCCCCCCGGTTTTCCCTCCGTTTTCCACTGACCAAAACGTTACCGCAGAGAAACTGGACAGGGGGGAAAGGCGGAGCTATATAAAAGAATTATGATCCCCGTCCCCCGTTTCATCTGCGCTGGGTCCATCGCCGCGTTTCTCGTTGGTGCTGTAGCAGTTCCGCCCAAAGCGGAAGCCGTTGATTTTTACTGGAAAGGGACCACGAGCAGCACGTGGGGAGTGAACAGCAACTGGACGAATACTTTGGGCTCGACCACGGACGCGTCTTCGGCGCCGGGTTCGATAAGCGACCGCGTTTTCTTCAACAACAGCGTGGGGGTCACTCAACAGATCGCGACGTTGGGAGCCAACCGGAGCATTGGTTCGGTCACGTTTAACTCGGCAAGTCCCATCACCTTGGCGGCGGGCGGGGCGTTCAGCCTCATCCTCAACGGCAGTTCCGGAGCAGGCATCACGGTGACCAACACTTCGGCCGCCCACACCATTTCTGCTCCGATCTCCATCGTTCAATCCACTGGTACCCAAACCTGGACGAGCGATTCCAGCAACGTTCTGACCTTGGGTGGATTGGTAACTCATTCTCTGGGGAACTTGATCTTCGCCGGAACAGGAACTGGGGGGTTCAAATTCACCGGGGGGCTTTCCATCAATGGCAATCTCACCTGGACCAATAACAACACGGCCGCGGCGGTACTTTCCACGGGGCCGCTCTCCGTGTCGACCGCGACCTTCGCCGGTGCGGGGGGATTTTCTTTCAGCGGCAAGACCACGGGTTCCGCGAGCTCGACCACGATCAATATCAGCGGTACGGGGGCGCGGACTTTTGGTGATATCGATATCGTGCCAACCGCCGACGCAAGCACGACCGCCCGCACGTTGACGTTTTCGATTGGGTCCGGCTCGACGACGACGGTCACCGGTGTGGTGGCCAATGGCAACACCGCTTCGGCTGCCGCTGCGGCCAACGGTCTGACCAAATCAGGGGCGGGCACGCTAAATCTTACAGGCACGACGACCTTCACCGGGGCGCTGGTTATCAACGAAGGCAAGCTGACCATGGGGACAGCCGGGACGCCTTCGAACACCGCCACGACGACCTCCTCCACTGGAGGCGGCGGAGTCGGGACCAATACCATCACGCTGGCGAGCGTGAGCGGCATTGCGGTGGGGCAGTTCATTACTGGCACGAACGTGCCCGCAGGCGCAGTCGTCACGGCGTTCAATCCAAGCACCAACACCGTCACGATCAGCACCAATTTCACCACGGCGGTGACCAATGGGACGGGGATCTCGTTTGGCGGCTTCAACAACTCCATGACTTTTGGAGCTGCGGCTGCTCCCAACGGTTCCACTCCAACGCTCACTTTGAACTCCGACCGCTTTTTCGGCGCGGGAACCATCACGGTGGGAGGGAACTTGAACATCGGAACGAGCACGATCGACGGGGCGGGTAAGCTGCTCCTGACCAATACGCTCACCCTTCAGGTCAATCAGACGGTGGCCGATGACGATCTGGTCATCAAAAACATCATCGCGAACGACACGACCGCTGCCCGTACGCTGCAAAAGAACGGCTCCGGCACTCTGGTGCTGGAAGGAGCCAACACCTTCACCGGAAACCTCAACGTAGGCGGCGGTATCGTGAAAATCCGCGCCACCAATCAAGCCGCTGGCGGTCTCGCTTTCAACTCGGGTACGGCGCTGATTCTGGAGAACAATTCCAGCTACCTGCTGGCGGGCACGCTCAGCGTCAATCCGGCCACCACCGGGACGGCGGTGATGATCACCGGTACCAGTGGTGGGGAACAAATCCGGATGAACAGCGGCACCACGGTGGTGACCCGGACTTTCCGCATTCAGGACAATACCAGCACGGACGCGGACACGATCATTTCCGTCCCGATCGTGAATGGCACCGGCCCGGCGAATTTTTACAAGGACGGCACGGGCAAGCTGTTGCTCACCGGAGCCAATACCTACACCGGGACGACCACGGTCTTCCGCGGCTCCCTGGTCCTCGACTACAGCACGAGTGCGGCGGGTAAGATGAGCGACACGGCAGATCTCGAAATGCGCGGCGGCACACTGACCCTCGAAGGCAGCCCGACCGGCGCGGTTTCCGAACTCGTCGGCAAACTCAGCCCGGGCGGCGGTTCGCAGGCCGGCGGCAGTCTCACCGGCACAGCGGTCTCTCTCGGCGGAGCCAGCACCATCGTCCTCCACAGCAATAACAACCAGCCACTCTCGCTGACCTTCTCCGGCTTCAACCGCAACCCAGCGGGCGGCATCGTGTCCTTGGTGAAGGGCACCGGCATCGAAGACTTCCGGACCACGGCGGGTAACGACGCCGCAGGGCTGCTCTCCACCAGCGTGCTGATGGGTGGCCGCTGGATCAAAAACGACGGCACCGGCAAGATCGTGCAGGCGACCGGGACCGTGCAGAACAACATGAGCCTCTGGAACACGACCCAAAACGTGGAAGTGACCCAGGCGGCCAGCGGCAGCTTGGTGGTGGATCGCGTCGGCGCGCTGACTTTCGCCAATACCCAGCCGGTGACCATCGCGCTGAATGGCGCGGGCAGCCGCAATCAGTCGCTCACCTTGACCGATGGCGCGATCCTGATGGCGCCGGAATCCTCGGCCGATGTCGAAATCACCGGCGGCAAACTGATGACCGAGCTGCCCTACGTGACCGCGGGCGGCGCCGACATCCTCCTGATCAACAACTCGCTGACGGGGGCGACTCTGAAGATTTCGGCCAATCTCGGCCACAACGATACACCACTCGGCAGCGCCCAGCAGATCACCATCGCCGGCAACGGCGTAGGCTGGGTGGAGCTGGCCGGCAAGAGCACCTCGATCCCGACCTACAACAGCTCGACCATCATTCGCGGTGCGGTCAACATTCTTGGCGGAGGTCAGCTGCGGGTCAGCGGTGGGGATGCGATCAGTGACTTCCTACCGATCAATATGGGAGCCATCGGTGATTCCGCAGGTAAACTTGATCTCGCTGGCTCCAAGGAAACAATTGGCGGCATTCTCAATGTGGATGCGAGCCAAGGCTCCAGCGGAGGCGTGATCATGTTGGGCACCAATGGCGAATTGACGCTGAACCAGACTCTCGCAGCGACATGGGCCGGCTCTCTTACCGGAACCGGCAAGTTGACCAAAGCCGGCGGCGCCACGCTGACGCTCACCAATAACACGGGCGAACTAAACTACACGGGCTCGCTCAATATCACCGGCGGCGCGGTGGCTCTTGGCGGCGTCGGTGTTGGTTTCACCAACTTGACCGACGTCAATATCAGTGGCGGTGAAATCCAAGCCAACTTCGAAAACGTCGTCGTCAATGGCATCACCACTCCGATTCCAACGGTCAATAAATTTGGCGCCAATACGACGTTTCACCTCAACGGCACCACCGGCAACGGCATCCGTGTGGCGCTTACTACGAATGTTCCCGATCCAGGGATCCTCGAAGAAACCCTGGCCCTCGATCTGGCCTCTGGCGCGAACACCATCACGGTGGATGCGCCCAGCAGCACCAGCAAGCTAACCCTGAACTTCACGCAGTCGACCAACGGCCTCACCCGTTCGAAAAATTCGACGCTGCTGGTTCGTGGCGACGTGTTGGGCACCGGCGCCGCTTCGAAGGTGACGTTCAACAGCGACCTCACAAGTTTCCTCAAGGGTACTAGCGGTATCACCAGCGGAACCAATATCCCAATCGTTCCGTGGGCGATTGGCACGATGGCCGCCAACGACCCCAACGGTACCGGCGTGGGCGACACTTTCGTGACGTACGGGGCAAACGGTTTCCAGCCGCTGACTGCCTCGCAGTACGCGCCCTTCGTTCCGGCAACCGCTTCGACCGACAACAACGTAAAAGTCACGGCGAGCGCGACCTCGACGACCACGTCGAATACCGTAAATTCTTTGCTGTTCGACACCTCGGCCAACGCGATCACCCTCACCGGCTCGGGCACGCTGCCGACCAATCAGCTGATCGTCTCCAGTGGAGGCATCTTGGTGAGCGCTGGAGCCTCGACCAACGGGGCGACCATCAACTACCCGCGGCTCACGACGGGGACCGGGGCCAACTCTTCCAACGAGCTGGTGGTCCATGTCACCTCCTCAGCTGCGAACCCGGCGGACGCGAAGTTGACGATTCTGTCCACGATCGCCGACAATGCCAACGGCGCGGTCGCCTTGACGAAATCCGGGGCCGGCACCCTGGTCCTGAATCCGACCGCCGGCACGGGTTCGAACTCCTTCAGCGGCGGCCTGACCATCAACCAGGGCACGGTCGATTTCACCGGCGCCAACAGCTTGGGGGCCAACGGCACCGTCATCCGCCTCGCGGGTGGTACCCTGAAATGGAATGACACCACGGATGTCACCTTTGGGCACACCATCGAATTGGTCGGCCCGAATTCGTACTACACGCCGACCGGCACCGGTGTGGCCGGCAACGGCCTGGCTCGTGGCAATACCTTCGATATCGGGACGAACAACGTTTACCTCCAAAATGGGACGCTCGGCAACGCGAACAGCACGGGTGGAATCGTGAAGGTCGGCAGCGGCACGCTCACGCTGAAGTTCTCGCCCAACTACAAGGGCTCCACCGTGGTGACGGAAGGCAACATGGACTTCGAGAGCGGCATCGCGGCCAACACGACTTCCGGCCTGTTCCTGATCCCGGAAAACAAGATTGTTAACGGAACGGTGGATGTGAATGGCGTCTCGACCCCGGTACCGCTGCCGGTCGGCATGCCGCCCACGGGGACCGGCAATTCCGGCGTCGTGAACTCCACGGTCACGGGCAATCTGAATGTCCAGCAGGTGATCATCGCGGGCATGTTCCTGAACCAGATCACCACCGGCACGACGGCCAACTTTGCGGCGCCGAATAGCGCCACACTCACCACGCAGAGGAATGGATCGAATACCTCCGCGGTTCACATCGGGGATGGGGGCGGCGATTCCTACCTGATTATCGGTTATCGTGACGAAGGTGCCGCGGGCGGTGCGGGCCTCGCTACCGGGGTCACCAATCCCAGTGTCGTGGTGGTTTCCAACCCGATCCTGACCGGTACGGCTGATTTCACGAATTCCACCTCGGTGGATATCAATGTTTCCCGCATCCTCCTGGGGCAGAACAAAGGCTCCGGCTCGGGCCGTACGGATGGCAATCTCTACCTCGCGGGCGGTTCGACGACCGTCAACAATGTGACCACGGGTTATCTCGTCGTCGGCAACAGCCCTGGGGCCAACAACACCGGTGAAGGCGGCAACATCTCGCTGATGAAGCTGGGAAGCGGCACGAACAACCTGAACGTCGACACAATGATCGTCGGCGGCCTGAACAGCAACGGCCGGGTGGAACTCGACAGCGGCGGCACCCTGAAACTGCGAGACCGGGCCGGCACCGGGGGCGCGAACCTTTTCATCGGTGACAACGACGACGTCACCAATACCACGCAAAACGGGCTCGTGACGGAAATGGCGCTGGCAGCGGGTACGGTCGACATGAAGATCAACTCGCTCGTCATCGGCCGGCACGGGGCTAACTCCTCCGCGACCACCACCGCGGGCGGTGGCCAGGGCACCTTGAGTTTCAGCGACGGCACGGTCGAAGCCTCGACCGTGCAACTTGCGGTGATCAATACCCGGGGCGTCACCCTGAATCCGTTTTTGACGACGGGCGCCATCACGATGGACGGCGGCAACTTCCTCTTCGGCACCATGTCGCAGGGCGCCGGGATCGCTCAGTTCAACTGGAATGGGGGCACCCTCGGCAACATCCCGGGCCGGGATGCGGTCAACCAGAACCTTCGGATCACCGTCAACTCCAGCAACCTCCACAACATCTCGGTGGATGCCGGCCAGACGATGACTTTCGGGCCGGCCAGCAGTTTCAATAGTACCGGGGATATCCACAAGATCGGGAGCGGCTCTTTGATTCTGCAGGGCGACAGCGGCACCACCGATGCCTACGGCGGTGCGGTGTTTGTCGATCAAGGGCGGCTGATCGTCACCAACTCCACCGGCTCGGCCACCGGAAACCTCGCAGTGATCGTGGCCAACGGGGCCGAACTGCTCGGCACCGGCTCCGTCGGCGGCATTGCGATCATCGAAGGCGGCGGGAAACTCTCCCCCGGTCTGGCCGGATCGACGACCCTGAGCCAGCTGCGATTCGCCGATCTCGAACTCGATCCGAATTCCACGTTGAAGCTGGATTTCCAAAGCGGCGGGCTGGAGCCGAATATTGAGAAACTTCTGCTGAGCGGCACGCTCGATATGACCGGGGCCGATGATTTGGCCACGGCAGTCAATCTCGAGTTGACCGACGTGAATGCCTACCTGCTGCTCAGCGGGGCGCTGCCTTTCATCACTTACACAAACGGTTTCAATCCCGGCCTGTTCAAGGTGAACGGCAAGCTGATGCTCGATTACCAAGCGGGAGTGACCCAGATCCAGGATGCCTTTTGGATCGGCCAGAACGGCTACTGGATCGACTACAACTACAGTGGCGGCACCCAGGTGGCCCTCATCGCGGTGCCCGAACCGGGTGCGCTGGCTTCGCTCCTCGGCGGAATGGGGATGCTCGTCGGCCTGCAGCGCTTCCGCCGCTGGGGTTCGTCGAAGCGTTAAGTTTCACCCCTCGAAGGTTTCTCGAGCCCGGCGGTTGCCCAGCAGCCGCCGGGCTTAACGTTTCAGGAACCGGTAAACGGTCTCGGCATTCCCGCGAAAATAGAGAGCGGTGGCTTCCGGCCCCTGCCGGGTGAAAAAGGGACGCACGATCCCGAGGACATGGGCCAGGGAAGTGCCTTTGGTACACACCGGCCAGTTGCTGCCAAAGAGCACCCGCTTCGGGCCGAACCACGACCAGACAGCTTCCAGAACGGGCAGATAGTCCGCCGGGTCTGTCGACGCCTGCCCTTCCGGCCGGCCTGTTTGTTCGGGCATGCCGCTGACTTTGCAAAACACCGTCGGCACTTCTGCCGCCAGACGCATGGCGTCCCGCCAGGCGGGCGTCAGTTTGGCCGGATCGCCCGCTGCGCCGACATGATCGATCACCACCCGCAAATCGGGCACCGCTTGAACCAATGCAGGGAGGTGCGGCAGATAGTTGCCTCCGTTGAGATCGAGCGTGAGATCGGCGTCCGCGAGTCGACGCAGGGCGGTAATGAAGGCTTCGCTGCTCCCGTGTTTTTCCAGCAGCGAACCGGGGAGCCGGATGCCGCGAAAGAGCGGGTTCTTTCCGAAGCCGGCCAGACGGGCGGCGAACTCCGGATCAAGCGGATCGAGATTTCCCACCACACCCACGATGAAAGGCTCGTCCCTGGCGAGATCGAGCACCCATTGGTTGTCCTCCACCCAGGGACTGGCTTCGACCACCAGGGTGCCGGCGATGCCTTCCGGCCGGGCGAGCGCGATGTACTCTGCTGGGAAGACCCGACGATAGAGCAGCTTTTCGCCAGGCTTCGGCCACGGCACGCCTTCGGGGCGGTCGGGGTCGTAAAAATGGGTGTGGGTATCGATGATGCCAGCGCTTTCCGCCGCACGGCTGTCCGCGGGCAGACTCGCCGCGGCGCACAGGGAAAGGAATCGCCGCCGGGCCAGCATGGCGCGGGTTATTCCTTGCCGCGCACCTCGGGCTCGATCTGGACCAAGGCGAGTTTGGTCCCATCCTTCACGAGGATCCGGCCATCGGTGTACGCCGGGGAGGCCCAGGTTTTCGCGGCCACCTGAGCGCGGCCCAGCTCTTCGTATTTTTCCGGCGTGGCCCGCACCAGCCGCAGCTCGCCGCTCGAATCGAGCACGAGCAATTTGTCGTTCACGGCGGTGATGCTGGCGTAATCGCCCAGGCCGCTCTGCGTCCATTTCTGCACGCCGGTCTTGGCGTCGATACAGACGAGGTCGCAGCGGCTGTTTGGCCCGATGGTGTAGATCACCCCGCCCACCTGGATCGGCGAGCCGATGACCGTCTTGAGGGGCAGGTTTTCCCACGCGCGCGTGGCTTTGAATTCGTCCCCCTGCGCGGTGATCAGGAAGCGGATCGTGCCGATGCTGGTGGAGGTGACGGTGACGGTATCGCCATCGATCACCGGCGTGGCGACGTGCCGTTTGGCCCCGGTCTTGAGCGGCTCGCGCCAGAGGACTTTCCCGGTCGCGACGTCGACACCCATGAGCGCGTCGGCGGTGAAGTGCACCACTTGTTTCCGCCCCGCGAGCGTCGCGACGACGGGGCTGGAGTAAGCGGTGTTATCATTGCCGGCCGCCCACAGCTGCTTGCCGGTCTTCTTGTCGAAAGCGATCAACGTGCCTTTGTCCACGCTGCCGACGGCGATAAAAATGCGGTCGCCATCGATCGCGGCAGAACCGTTATTACCGTGGCGGCGGGAGGCCGTTTCCTTGGCCGCCGGGTCGCCGCTCTTGTTGCCCAGGAAAGTCGCGCCGTAGTCTTTGCCAAAGCTGATGCTCCACAGCGTCTTGCCGTCCTTCAGCGTGAGGCAGTGAAACTCGCCGCCGCAGGACTGCACATACACGCGGTCGCCGTCGACCAGCGGGGTGCAGCGCGGGCCTTCACCGTAGGCATTTTGGAATTCCACCATCGGCCCCACGGCCACTTTCCACAGCTCCTTGCCGGTCTTCACATCGAGGCAATGCGCGGTTTCCTGGCCGTCGACGCCATCGAGGAAAATCACGCGGTCCCCGACCACGATCGGCGAGGATTGGCCGGGGCCGGCTTCGACTTCCCAAAGCGTCTTCGGATCCGAGGGCAGGTTTTCCAGCTTGTGCGCCGGATCCTGCACCACACCGTCGCGATTCGGTCCGCGCCATTGCGGCCAATCCACCGCGCAGGCGGCCGATGATGTGAGCACAAGGACGAGGGGAAGGCGAAGGTGCGGGTTCACGGGACCTTTTGTATCTCTCCGCCGCCCGCGGGCAAGCCGCGCGGAAGTGGAGTTCGGAAGTCGAGCGCTTGGGGGTGAAGTCTACTGCTTGGCCTTCTTTTTGCCGCCACCCTGGAGGGGCGGGCCCCACTTCGGGTCGACGAGGCCGGCATTCCACTGATCCCACGCGGCGGCGAGCTGCTTGAATTTCTCCGGCTCCTTCCCGGCGAGGTTTTCTTTTTCGCCGATATCCTTGGCGAGATTGTAGAGTTCCGCATCTTGCGTGCTGGCTTTTCCGTTCCGACCCTGGACGCCCTTCGAACCCGCGCCCTTGACGAGCTTCCAGTCGCCCTGGCGAATGGCGATTTGCTGGCCGAACCGCCAGTAGAGCGAGTCATGCGGCGCCGCGGTCTTTTCGCCCTGGAGATAGGGGAGCAAATTCACGCCATCGAGCTGCCAGTCAGGCTTCACCTCCACCCCGGCGGCGGCCAGCGCAGTCGGCAGGATATCGAGCTGGATCACCGGTCGATCATCGACCTTGCCAGCGGGGATGCGGCCCTTCCACTGAACCATCCACGGCACGCGGATGCCGCCCTCCCAGGTCTGCGCTTTGAAGCCGCGCAGCGAGCCATTGGCGGAAGTGGTTTGCACGGTGGGGCCGCCATTGTCGCTGATGAAAAAGACGAGGGTGTTTTCCTCCTGCTTCAGCTCGCGGATTTTCGTGAGCACACTGCCGATGGCGTCGTCCATCGCGGAGAGCATGGCCGCGAAGGTCTGGCGCTTTTTGTCGGTGATCTGCGGGAAGCGGCTCAGGTACTTTTCGGTCGCTTGCAGCGGACCGTGCACGGCATTGAAGGGCAGGTAGCAAAGCCACGGACCGGCCTGGTGTTGATCGATGAAACCGATGGCTTCGCGGGCGAACGCCTCGGTGGTGTAGTCGACCGAAGGGACCGGCTCGGTGCCGCGGAGGATCGGATTCGCGCCGTCTTCCTGCGCATCGAGATAACTGTGCGCGCCGCCGAGGAAGCCGAAGTACTGGTCGAAGCCCCGCTTAAGCGGGTGAAATTCCGGCGCGTAGCCGAGGTGCGATTTACCGAACCAGCCAGTCGCATACCCCGCCGTCTTCAGCCGGTCGCCGATGGTCTTTTCGGTCAGGGCGAGGCCGACCCCGCCCTCGGCTTTTTGCGCGGGGCCGGGATTGAATTCATGCCCGGTACGCTGCTGATACCGGCCGGCGAGCAAGCCGGCGCGCGTGGGGCTGCAATAGGGTCCGCTCACGTAACCGCTCGTGAACCGGATGCCGTTGGCCGCGATCGAATCGATATTCGGCGTCGGGATTTCCTTGGTGAAACCCTGGCAGTTCAATTCGCCATAGCCGAGGTCGTCGGCGACGATGAGGAGTACATTGGGCGGGCGCTCGGCGGCTTGGAGCACAGGAGCGAGGACGGCGCAGAGCAGGGCAAATGTGAACGGGCGCATAGACAGGGTGGTGCCACCACGCTGGCGCAAAAGGGGGGCGCAAAATACTGCCAGTTTTAGGGGCAAAATCGCTGTCCCAATCCAGTCAGCTCGCGCTCTGGCGGCCGCGATAACTGAGCGCAAACCAGATCCACACCACCACCGTCGCCCCACACACGCCTTTCCAAAAGGTAGGCCAGTCGGTGTGCGTGCCCGTCATGCACGCCTCCCGCCAGAAGCCATTGCCGATGTAGCCGATGAAATTGCCAAAGCCGGCGAGCATCACATTGAGCAACGCCTGGGCGCGGGCCCGCATCGCGGGGTCGACGCGCTGTTCGAGATAAATCTGCGCGGTGATGTAGTAGAGGGTAAAAGCGAACCCGTGCAGCGAGATGCCGGTGATCAGCCAGGCCTGGGTGTCGAGCGAACAAAGGGCGAAGCGCAGGATGCCAAAGGCAATGCCGACGAGAAAGACCCGCTTGAGCCGCAGCCGCGCGATGAGTCCCGCGAGCACGAACATCGAGATCATTTCGCTGATCTGGCCGATCGACATGGTCGCGGTCGCATGTTCGATGCCGAGATTGCTCAGGTGGATCGGCGTGAAAGGGTAAAACGCCGCCATCGGGATATTGTAGAGGGCGGCAGTGAGGAAGACGACGCGGTGGTCGCGATGGCGGAACAGCTGCAGGGCAGCGAGGCCGAAGACATCGCGTGGTCCGTCGCGCTCCGCCGGGGCGATTTCCGGTAGAGCCAGGGTGAAGGCCGCGGTGGCCACATACAGCGTTGCGGCGGCAAAGCCGCACGCCGTCGACGTATCGGCGTGCAAAACAAAACTCACCGCCCAGCCGGCAGCCATCCAGCCGAAGGTGGCGAGGGAGCGCAGCGGGCCGAATTCCTTTTCCGGATTTCCCAGCTCGGCCATGACAATGCTCGTGCTCAAACCGAAGATCGGCGCCGCACAAATGGCCTGCAGCTGCGCCAGGCCAAGCACCACGAAGGCGCCCCACTGATGCTCGATCGCGGAGAACAGCAGCGTGAGACAGGCAGCCGCGGCGAGGGAAAGCCAGCGGACCAGCCGCACCGGCGAGATGGCCTGATCGGCCAATGCGCCCACGGCCAGTGGCGAGATGAACGAGGCAACCGCCGTGCAGGCATAGGCGTAGCCGATCAGGTGTTCGAGGCCGTGAGTGCGCAGGACGTTGCCGAAATTCACCGTCCAAATGCCAAGCGCCGCGGCGTTGATGAAAAACAACGTCGCGAGTTTCCAGCGGGGAGCGATCGGAGCGGTGGGCAGAGACACTAGGGAAGAATCGGCACCCTACCCTGCCCGGCCGATCTCGTCACCCTTTCGGCGGAATCTCTTTTGCCAAAAACGCCAAAGGCGGCCGGAATCCGTAGACTCCGGCCGCCGGGCACTCCTCCCCCTACTTCACCCCAAAAACGAAGGCCTTCTTCCCGGCCTGCTCGCGGACAGCGCCGGATACCGCGTTGTCGAGCCGACGATCGTCGCTTTGCGCCTTCTGCTGCGTGGCGACGTATTGATCGCGCTCCTTGGAAAGCTTTTGCAGCTCGGCCTGAACTGCTTCGCGTTCCTTCTGCTTGGCTTCGACAAATTCCGCGCGTTTGGCGGGCTCCAGCTTGCGGACTTCCTCCGGCAGCTCGGCGTCCTTCGCCTTGCTCAGGTCGAGTTTCTTTTCCTTCACGGCATCGAGCAGATCCCAGCGGGAGTTCGAGTAGTTCGCCGACGCCTTGGTCTTGGCCCGCGACGCGGTCACGGCCGGAGCGGCAGGTACGGATGCCGCATTGGAGTCCTGCGCGATCTGCCGCGCCTTCCCTTCGGCTCCAAAGGCGCCCCAGCCGTAATAGGTCTCGTTCAGCTTCGCGTTCAGGGCCGCGATATCTTTGTCCTGAGGCGCATTGATCGCGACCATCTGGGCATTGGTATCGATGGTCATGAATTTGCCGTCGGCGACTTTGGCGCCCGCCAGCCACTGGCCCTCCACCCCTTCTTTTTCCGGGCCGCAGTGGATCGTGTTCACGATGATGCCGTGTTCGACGGCGCCTTTGCAGGCCCCGGCGTATTTCACCGGGCCCTGGGTGAAGGGCTCGTTGCCGGCGATGAAGATCGCTTTGTAGACTTTCGATGACGGATTCCAGGCCAGCTCTCGGACGGCATCGCGGATGACCCAGCCGCAGAATTCGCTGCCGCCATTGGTCTTCAGGGCAAAGAGCGATTCGCTGATTTTATCGAGGTCTTCGCTGAGCGGGGAGATCTGGCGGATGAAGCCCTCTTTCTCCTTCAAACCATCGTTGCCGTATTCGTAGAGGGCGACTTCGACGCGCGGCGCCTGGCCATCCTGGCGGGCGGAGATGAATTCGTTCACGATCTGCCAGAGCTGGGTCTTGGCCTGGGCGATGAGGCCATCCATCGAGCCCGAGGTATCGAGCAGGATGGCGAGCTGCACGAGGGGGCGCTGCTCCGCGGTCTTGGGCGGTTCCTCGGTGAAACCGCTGACGGTGACGAGGCCGGCGAGGATGGGAGCGAGAAGTTTGGTCTTCATGAATCCGAGCCTGCCACGGACGCAGCCTGGCGTTGTCAGAGCGTCGTCCGGGGTTTGTCAGAGATTTGTCAGGCGGCAAGGGTTGCGGTTCGCCCAGGATTCGGCACGGTGAACGTATGTCCCGGCCGCCCCGGATTTCCATCGTCACCCCCTGCTTCAACAGCATCACCACGCTCCGTGAAACGATCGAGAGTGTGCGCACGCAGGATTACCCCGGGATCGAGCACATCGTGATGGATGGCGGCTCGAAGGACGGCACGCTGGATATCCTCCGCGAGTACCCGCACCTCATCTGGGAATCGGAGAAGGACGAGGGGCACTACCATGCGATGAACAAAGGCATCGCGCGGGCAACCGGCGATTTCGTCGCGATCCTCAATGCGGATGATCGATACCGGCCCGGGGCGATTCGCAAAGTGGGCGAAGCGCTGGCGCGGCATCCGCACTGGGATGCGTTGTTCGGCGACATCGTGTACGTGGGCGACGGCGACCGCGAAATTTATCGGCGCGAAGAAGCGGTCTACGACTACCGCGCGCTGCTGTGGGGCGGGGTGTGTTACGTGATCCATCCCACGCTGTTTGTGCGGCGGTCGGTTTACGAGCAGCTCGGCGCGTATCGGTATAAGGATTATCTGAACAGCGCGGACTACGAACTGATCCTGCGGCTGGGCCGGGCGGGCTGCAAAATCGGCCACGTGCCGGAGTATCTCGTAACCTATCGCTATCATCAGCACGGGCAATCGGCCGACCTGCGCGTGACGCGCAATATGGCCCGCGAGAATGTGCGGATTCGCGAGGAGTACGGCTGCCCACCGGATACCTTCGACCCGGCCCGCCGCGTGATCGGCCGCGCCTTGCGCCAGCTGGAGAAGCTGCTCGTACGCGGGAAGTGCGATCTCTTCCCAGCCAGCTGGACCCTGCGCAAACACATGCAGGCGTCGACCAGCTTCAACTCAAATCTCGATTTCGATCGGCTGGAGAAAGGACCATAGCGACACGATGCCTTCCTCTCGTCCTACCATTGCGATCACCATGGGCGACCCGGCCGGAGTCGGGCCGGAGCTTTGCTTGCGCGCGCTCGCGGAGGCGGAGCAATTTGCGGGGGATCTCGTGGTTTTTGGAGATGCCGGAGTGCTGCGACGCTGTGCGGCAGAAACGGGGCTGCCGTTTGACGCGGCGATCATCGAACGCGGCGGATGGAACGAACGGGCGCACGGTCCGGCAGTGTATAGTTTAGGGGTCATGGAAGCCGAGGGCTTCGTCCCGGGCGTGCTGAGTGCGCAGACTGGCGAGGCCAGCTATCGCTACGTGATTGCGGCGATCGACGCGGCGCTGGCCCACACGGTGGACGCGGTGACCACGGCGCCGCTAAACAAGGAGGCGCTGCATGCGGCGGGGCATCTTTTTCCGGGGCATACCGAGATTTTCGCGACCCGCACGGCCGCCGAGCATTCTTGCATGATGCAGTACTCGGAGGAAATCACCTGCACGTTTGTGACGGTGCACTGCGGGTACCACGAAGTGCCCGGGCTGCTCACGGTGGAGCGGATTCTCGAGGTGATCGAGCTGACCGCCGCAGGGCTGAAACGGATTCGTGGACGCGCCCCGAAAATCGTGGTGCTGGGGCTGAATCCGCACGCGGGCGAGCATGGACTTTTTGGGAATCGCGAGGAGGAGCGCATCATCATTCCCGCGATCGAAGCGGCGCGGGCGCGTGGGCACGATGTGGAGGGGCCGATTCCCCCGGATACCGCGTTTCTGCCGTGGAAACGGCGCTCCACGGACGCGTTTGTCTGCATGTACCACGACCAGGGGCACATCCCGGTGAAGGCGCTGGCGTTTGAATCCGCGGTGAATACCACGCTGGGGCTGTCGGTGATCCGGACGAGTGTGGATCACGGCACGGCCTACGATATCGCGTGGCAGGGGAAGGCGAATTCGGGGAGCTTGTTTGCCGCGCTGCGGCTGGCGATCAAACTGGCGGGGAAAGAGTAACCGTTGGTGTACAGCCTTCAGGCTGCTCGTGGCAGCAGTTGAAGGCTCCACCGCCTTTCCTCAGCCTAAAGGCTGGACTCCAACGATTGCAGCTGCGCCGTTATTTCTGCTTCGACGGGGGGATGAATTTCTCGGGCTGGCCGGGGAGGAAATCGATGACCTGGCCTTGGGCGCGGAGGCGATCCTGGAGATTGGCGACGATGAGGTCCTGGACGGCTTTGCCGGAATTCGCCGCGCGGGCGGCAGCGACGCCGGCGGCGTGGCCACCCATCATCCAGGTGCTTTCGAGGCGGTAGGTGCAGAAGGCGACGTGGGTGTAGCTGGCGGCTCCGGGGACGAGCAGGTTGGCGCACTCCTCGGCTTTCGGGGTGATGGCGCGATACGGGATTTGATAGACCCAGCCATCGAGCCAGATCCGGCCTTCGTTCACGAACTCCGTCGGAGACAAGGCGAGCCGCTGCACGTGGTGGCAATCGACGAAGTGGCTGCCAAGGGCGATGGCATCGTCCTTGCGGCGATCGGTGATGACGTCGTTTTGCGTGACGACATAGGCGCCGCGCATCCGGCGGGCTTCGCGTACGTAGAGCTGATAGGGCCAGTTGCCGTTGTCGGCGAATTCCTCGCGATGCAGGCCCCACTGCTGCGTTTCGGCGCGGAGGGCGGGTGGCACGGATTCGTCGGTGGCGAGGAAGTGGAGCAGGCCGAGTGTGTAGTCGGTGTGATCGGCGACGATCTTCTCGCGCGTGACGTAGTCGGCGTCGGGATAGCCAAACTGGCCGCCGAAGTGCCCGATTGAAATGATGGCGGCCTGCTTGTTGTTGACCTCCTTTTTGTCCTTCCGGTTGGGCGCGTGCGAATAGAGGTCGATGATGTCCTTGAGCTTCACTTCGCGGCCGCTGGCGGTGGTGTCGCGCAGCCAGTTTTCGAGCAGGCGGAAGCGGGTGCGGTCGTAGTGCGCCGGCGGCGGGATCGGCACGCGGGTGGCGGGATCGTTGCTGAAGGTCAGCCGCCAATTGTAGTTCATCGTCTTTTGGTCCCCGGCGCCGACGGTGGCGTCCTTCACCCAGCCGCTGATACCCGGCAGCAGGTTGCCTTTTTCATCCACGGTCGCGGCTTTTTGCGGCGGATCAAAACTGACGCCGGCATTAGCTTCGCCGAACTCTTCGCGGGATTCGCGGCCCCAGGTGTATTTGACGCCGGCTCGAGCCATGAGGTCGCCTTCGTAGCCGGCATCGACGAACACTTTGGCCGCGATGGTCGAGCCGTCGTTGAGGGTGATCTGGCGGATGCGCAGGCCGTCTTTCTCGACCTTCTCCACGCGGAGGCCATAGCGCACATCGACGCGGGCTTCGGCGAGCATTTCGAGGAAGACTTTTTCCGCGGTGTTCGACTCGAAATAGTAGGCTGGCTCCCAGCGGCCATAGCGATGGCCGAGGCGGGTGTAAAATTCCTGGGCCACCCCGCCGAAGGTCCACTTGAGCATGTGCTCGGTTTCGGCGGTATTCAGGCCGCTGGTGTTGAGGCCGCCGACGTGTTTGGTCGGTTCGATCAGAACAACCTTGGCGCCTTCGCGAGCGGCGGCGACGGCGGCGGCGACGCCGCAGGGGACGCCGGAGTAGACACAGACATCGAAGCTTTCCGGCTCGGCTGCGCGCAGCAGCGGGGCGACGAGGTAGAGGAGGGAAAGAAAACTGGCGCGGAGGGAACGGGGCATGACACCCGGTTTAGTCCCGTAGTACGCGGGTTTGGACAGGAAAAATGAGGGGGCCGGGAGGAAATGCGCGGTTGGCGATCGGCCCTGCGCCGAGGCTTCGTCGGGGTAGTTTTCGGCCCCGAGGTCGGGTCAGACGGTCTAAAGCACAAACCCCATCACATAGACACCCGTGGCGGAAACCGCGGTGAAGACCAGCCCGGCCCACACGATCCAGCCCATCCGGCGATGGGTCTGCGAAAAGCTTCCCGGCAGAGTCACCCGCCATTGCTTCAGCGACACGATCATCAGCCAGATCCAGAGCAGGTAGGTCAGCACCGCTCCGCCAATGTGGACACCCGCCACCCAGCGCAGCGCGGAGGTGCCAGCATAGCGCGACCCTTGCAAGAGGGCCCCCGATCCACCGGACAACCGGATCTGCCCTTCCAGCAGGAGCACCGCCACGACAGCGACGATTACCATCACGATTTGCACGCGGCGATGTGCTTCCAGCCGGCCGGCGCGCACCAGGCGCACACCCCAAAAGGTGACGACGGGCGCACTCAGCGTGACGACGTAGGCCAGATCGACGAGCAACGGAGCGCGGGTGATGAACATCCCCGACTATCTTTCACTCGCCGCAACCAGGTCTTGGCGCTTTCTGACTTTTTCGTACGCGCCCGGCGTCCCGCCGTGAATCTTGCGAAACTGCACGTAAAAGCGCTTCAGATCCGCGAAGCCCGCCTCCAACGCGCTTTCGACGATGCTGCGTTTGGAAAGAATCTTCAGCACCGCGTGAAAAATCCGGGCCTTCTGACAATAAGCCCGGGGAGAAAGTCCATACGCGGCCCCAAACCCGCGGCTCAGCGCTTCCGTGGTCAACCCCACCTGGCGCGCGACTTGGCTGATCAGGGAAAGATGGCCCAAGCCTTCATGCAAAAGGCCGCGAGCTCGATGAATGGCGAAAGGCACACCGCCATCGGGTTCCAGGAGGCAACGGTCTGGCGAGCGCTGTAGCTGCAGCAACGCATCGGCCCGCACACAGGTCGGCGCTTCGTGGCCTTCCGGTACCGGCAGGAAGGCCAGGCGCTCGATGCGGCCCTTGGCGAAGCCCGCGAAACCGGAGGACCGCACCCGGGCACCGACGAAATCCATCGGTACCACACAGCGCGGCGGGATGAAAAGCACGTGCCGGGATGGCAGGAGGATCGTGCCGGAAGGAAGCGCCAGGGAAAGCGAGCCGGCCGTGATCTCGACCACAGCCGCGACAAAGGCATCGTGAGTAACCAGCGTGCGCCGTCCATCCCCCTCAAAAGTCTGCTCCAGGCCGATGAGCCCGTCCGACCGCGGCAAGACCTTGCGCTGCAGCCGCAGCCGATTCCGCTGCAAGGTGAGTTTGATCAAAGCCATGGATCAGCCGTCCGTATCGTCCCACGCCCAAAACTTCGTCAAATCGATTCCTCGCTTTACGGAGAGTTCAGCTTCTCGTCACCCCTCGCAGTTTGGAATGCTCACCCAGGCTATAAAAAAGGAAGACGGAGAGCGCTGCCACGGCCATCGCTTCGAACACCTGATGCAGAAATGAGCTTTTCGCCAGCAGGGTATCCCCGTGGGCGGCAAGCAGGGCGTCCCCGTAGGTGAATGGGCTCAAGGTACCGCCAACCATGATGATCGCGAGAGCGCCGAAAATAAACCGGCTCGCCGTGTAGCCGAATTTGATTCCTTTCAGGATGGCTACCGAAATTAAGATGCCGACGAGCGAAAATATCGAATCCCATCCGCCGAGATAGATCAACCGGATCGACAAGGCAGCGAGGGCACCGAGCGAGAGCAGGACCCCAACGGTCACAAACCTTTCTTTTAGAGTGCGGCTGAAGATGATCATATTTCCTCGCGATCCTGGGCAGCGGGGAGAAGCCTGCTGGTCAACGGTACTTGCACCCCCGTGGCGGAGTGCAAGAAAGAGCGGCTTTTCCGGGGGGGTGCGGGCACCCCCGGCTAGCGACGATCAACGTCTGGCTCGAGGCGGGCGGTCTCGATCGGCCTTCAAGAAGCCGGCGAGACACTCACCCTAGCTGCGCAGCTCGGGGCGCTCGACGAAGGCGTAGCAGAGCATGTGGAGCACGTGCATCTGGGCGTCTTCCACGCGGCCGTAGTGGGTGTCTTCGATGACGAGGACCTGGTCGGCGAGTTCGGCGGCGCGGCCGCGCTTGGCGCCGACGAGGGCGATGGTTTTCACGCCGCGCGGTTTGGCCCACTCGAGGGCTTTGACCACGTTGGGCGAATTGCCGCTCACGCTGGAGGTGATGATCACGTCGCCAGCCTTGGCGTAGTTGTTCAACTGGCGGATGAAGACGTCTGCGTAGGCGTAGTCGTTGCCGATGGCGGTGAGCCACGAGACGTTGTCGTTGATCGACAGGACGCGGAAGGGGCGGCCCATGGCCTCGGAGGAGTTTTTGCCGAGGTCGGTGGTGAAGTGCGAGGCGTTGGCTGCGTTGCCGCCATTGCCGCAGGCGAAGATCTGCGCGTCGCGGCTGTGAGCATCGCGCAGGGTTTCAACCAGCGCGGCGACATCGGCCGGCTTGATCGAATCGACAGCGCGTTTTTGGGCGGTGAGGTAGTCGGAAATCCAGTCTTGCATGAGGTGGTGAGGAAAAAGGGTTTACGATGCGAGTCTGCCAGCCGCAAGGGCCAGTGCACCCACAGGGACGGCGTCCTCGCGCAGGCCGGCGAGGACGACCTTCGGGCCGGGGCGGAAGGCATCCATGAGGAAGCCGGGAAGGTTTTCGGCCAGGGCGGCCCGGAGCGGTTCGCCGAGCAGCGAGACGCCGCCGCCGACCACGATCACTTCCGGGTGGAGCAGATGCACGGCGTGGGAAAGGGCGAAAGCGAGTTCACGGGTCGCATAGGCAAGCACTTCCTGCGCGGCGGGGCAGCCTTCGGCCAGGGCGGCGGTGAGGTGTTTGGTTTCGCCCCCGGGCGGCTGCGCGCCGACGATTTGCGCAAGGCGGGTTTCCGGGCGGGCGGCCACTTCGGCACGAATGGCGCGATCGAGCCCCCAGCCGGAGCAGCGGTCCTCCACGATGGTGCCATCGCGCTCCAGGCGGACGTGGCCGATCTCCACTTCCCCAGGAATGGCGCCGTGGTAGAGGCGGCCCTCGCTGACGAGGCCGCCACCGACGCCACTGCCGAGATTCACCCAAAAAACGGGATCGTACCCCTTGCCGGCGCCGTGCAGGGCTTCACCGAGCGCGGCCACATTCGCGTCGTTTTCCACAAACACCGGGAGGCCGGCGCGCTCGGCCAGCCAGGCGCCGAGCGGGAAATCGTTCCAGCCTTCGACATGATGCGACTTCACGATGCGGCCGGTGCGCCAATCGACCGGGCCGCCGTAGCCGACTCCGATGGCGGCGGGTTTCCACTGCTCGATGAGCTCCGGCAAGGCAGCGGCCAGGTTCGCGCGAATCCCCTCGGCGCCGGCTTCGCGGGCAACGGAGAAGCGGCGGCGTTCAAGGATCTGACCATCGGCGGTGCCCGCAAAGAATTGCGTCTTGGTGCCGCCGATTTCGATGGCGAGGAGATTCATAGGGGCGGGCAGCCTGCCTTGCTCCGGCGCACACGCAAGCCTCCGGTCACGAACGGTGGTGACCGGAGGGTAAAATTATCGATCGCCAAGCCGGCCTCCGCCGGAAAACAGACTTAACGCGCCGGGCGCCGGCGGCGGGACAGGCCGAGCAACAGGCTGCTACCAGCCACGAGGGCGGTAAGGGCCCCAGGCTCGGGCACCACGATGAGGGCGATGTACCGATCGTCACCCGCCACCGAGTAGTTGTAGTCGACCATGTAGTTGTTCGAGCCGATGGTGAAGTACGAGGCCGTCATCGGATCGAAGGTATTCGCGTCGTAGTCGAACATCTCTGAGCCATTGATCTTGAAACGCCCACCCACCCCACTGCCCGTCGCATAGTGAGCCAGGACCAAGGCTGAGTTGAACTCGGAAAGGGCGCTGTCGCCCAGATCGGTGATGCTCAATCGAACGTCGTTCGTCCCGGCGAGCGAGAACGAAGAGCTGATATTCAGAAGGTCGGCGGTGGCGGTGTCACTGTTGATGTCGATCTTCAGCAGCGCGTTCGCCTCGAGGGTCAGGGCGCCGGTGCCGAACGTGGCGATCAGGGAGCCGCTATCGAGGCCCGGAGTCAGCGTGCCACCGCCCTTCACGGCAACCGGGCTCTGGATGTTGCCGGTGCCGCCGAGGACAGCGCCATCGTCCACCTCAACGGAAGAGGTGCCTTTGAGGATGCCATTCACCATCAGTGCACCCGCTGCGACTTGAGTGGGACCCGCATAGTTGACGGTCCCTTCGAACGTAAGCGTTCCAGTACCGACCTTGGAAAGAGGCAGCGAGGTACTCCCGGGGCCGAACAGTCCATTCAGATCACGCAGCGTCCCACTGGACGCGATGAACGTGTCTGTGGTGATGCTGTTGCCATTCATATTCAGCGAAGCCCCGTCGAGCTTGACGGTGGTGCTGGCAGTTCCCGCCCCCCCGACGCGGGTGATATTGCCGGCCAGGGAAACGTTGCCGCCCAGGAAGTTAACGGTCGTGGTGGCCTGGCTGGCAGTGGCCGAGCCTGAAGCGGCGGCGGTCGATTCAGCCATGCGAATCGAGGTGCCACTGGCCGCTCCGATATTCACCGTGCCGCCGCCAATCGTGAGCGTCGTGATCACCCTCGTATCGACGGCGGTCGCGCGACCCAAGGTAAAGTCGCCCGTGGTCGCGGTGTCACTCAGCGTACTATTGACGCTACCCAGATTGATGTTGGTCGTGGTCGTTCGCGCCGTCCCCACCACGGTCGAGGCGGTGGAGCGGGTCGAGGCGGTGACACTGCCCGTGGTCAGCGTTCCCTGATCCCACGAGAAGGTATTCATGAGATCGCTCTGCCGGCTGTTCTGGGTTCCGATATTGACCGTGCCGAACAGGATGTCCGCAGTGTGGCCGGCGACGTTGAAGGTATTCCCGGCTGCGCCGGTGACCCCGGTGGTCTGGGCGCCGGTGCCCATGTTGAAGGTCGCCCCCACCGTATTGGAATTGGTCGCATTGCGGATTTTCACGGTCCCGCTCGCGCTGCCAAAGGCGATAGATCCGAGATCACGCCCGCCAGTACCGATATTGATCGTATTGGCGTTGATCGTGTTGGCGACGCTCCCCAGCACGAGCTGATTTACCTGGGAGGTGCTGGCGTTTTGCTGGCCGTCACCGACGTTGAAGGTGGCCGCGGTGATGCTGGTGGTGGGAGCCAGGCGCATGACGGCGAAGACACCGGTGGTATTCACGCTCGAGGTATTGCTCACCGCGAACGTACTGCTCGAGGTATTCAACTGAATCGTGAGCGTGCTCAGGCCGGTGAAGTCCGCGGTGACCGCGTTACCGAATCCGGCGCCTGAGCCCGAGTAGCCACCCACCCGGAAGGTGCCACCCGACGTTGACTGATTCACCAGCATCGAACCGCCACCGGACGTGGCGAAGTTGGTGTTCGTCCGAGCCTCGGCGTTGTTGCCGATCAGTACGTTTCCATTCACCTGCAGGGTCTGGCCGGCTCCCACGATCAAGTTGTTCACGGCGGTCGAACTGTTCGTCTGCACCACCATGCTCGGCACGGTAAGGCTGGCGCTGCTCAGGTCGAGCGTGCCTGCCGTGGTGACGGTATTTGCGCTGCCAAACTGCAAGGCCCCAGTGAGCGTCTGGGTCGCAGACAGCTTCAGTGTGCCCGCATCGATCGCGGTCGCGCCGGTGTAAGTATTCACCTGGGTGAGCTCGAGTGTGCCGGTGCCAGTCTTGATGATACCGGTCGCCGCGCCGGAGTTGCTCAGGACGCCGGAAATCACCGCCTTATCATTGGCCGAAGCGGCGTTGTCGTTCACCTGGATGGTCCGGCTGGCCGTGTTGGTCGTGCTGTTCAGGTTGATATTGTAACCGAACGTGACCGTTGAATCGGCGGAACTGGAGCCGAAGATCAAGGCGCTGCCAGCCGCGACGAAGTTCGTCGTTCCACCCCAAACCAACGGATCGGGCACGCTGCCGAGATCGATCGTGAGATCTCCGCCGCGGGCGGAGAAGCCGCCACCCGCCGCGCCCCATTGCACCTGATTGGTACCAGTGCCGAGCGTGCGGGAGAAAGTGCCGCTGCTTTCGTAGACCCCGCCGTTGAGCAGCAGGTTGTTGGTGCTGATATTTCCAGAAAGGGCACCGCCCTGAATTTCCTGGGTGCCGGTGGTGTTATTCGCGCCAAGGATGCGCAGTGTGCCGGCTCCGGTTTTCAAGATGCCGCCGTTTTGCAAGGTCACGTCGGCCCCGACGGTCACATCGAGCTCCGCGTTCGTGCTGTCGCCGACGTTAAAAGTGCGGATCGATCCACCCAGATCGAGCAGAGCGCCAGCGCCGCCACTGATCGTGGCGCCGAGATTGTTGTTCGTCGCGTTGTAGGTCAGGCCAGTGAGAGCGAGGGTGCGCCCCGCACCGAGATCGACGGTGGAGGACGAGCCGGCAGCACCGCCACCCAAGGTCAGCAGACCGATCGATTGATTGGCCCCCGTGGCGAGAGCTTTGAGGGTACCGGCGCTCACCGTCACTGCGCCACCCGCGGGAATCACCCCGGCGCCATCGAGCTGCACGGTGCCGCCGCCACTCACGGTGGTGGTGCCGGTGTAGGTATTTGCCCCGGCCAGCGTGAGGGTGCCCGTGCCGCTGTAGGTGAGGTTGCCGGCCGTTCCCGCGCCGCCGCTAAAATTCGCGATCGCGCCGCCGATTTTCACATCGCTGGTGCCGTTGATCGTGAGGCTGCGACCAGTGCCTGTGAGTTCGGAGAGGAAGACGTTGCCGTTGAGCTCAGCCCCACCGGTGGAGTTCACCGTGAGGGTGCGGCTGCCGCCGGAATTGGTCCAGGTGCCGTTGAATGTAATCTTATCCGTCCCGCCGATGATGAAGGTGCCGCCGTGCACGACATTTTGCCCGAAGGTGCGGGCGCCCGAGCCATCACCTTGCAAGGTACCGGTGGTCAGATTGAGCACGGTGCCCAGGCCGAGCGATTGATCGTTGGTCACGACCAAAATGCCCCCATTGATCGTGGTGGCGCCGGTATAAGTATTCGCGCCCGAGAGGACCCAGGTGCCCGCGCCGGACTTGCTCACCGCAAGAGCTCCGTTACCACCTTCCTGGATGATCCCGGAAAGGGTATTCAGGTCGGTGCTCGTACCGCTGAGCGTGAATGTCTTCGCGCCACTGCCGGCATTCAAAACTCCGCCGCTCAAGTTGAGCGCGCCGGTGCCATTGTTCGTGATCGTGCCGCCGCCGGTGGTGCCGACGAGGTCGATGCGACGGTTGCTGGTATCACCATCGCCGGTGTAGGTCAGAGTCGCCGATGTGGTGGACAGGCCCATGCGAATAGCGCCAGCCTCCGTGGTTGCGGGTGCGCCCAGCGCACTGGCGAGACCGAGGCTTGCGATCGAATCGACACTCAAAGTGCCCCCGCGGATTTCCGTCGCCCCAGTGTAGGTATTCAATCCGCTGAGGGTCACGGTATTCGTGGAGCTCTTGATCAGCGTGGAAGTACCGGCGAGCACCGCGGAAATGCTGCCCTGCTGGAGATCGAAAATGGTGCCGTTGCTGGTGAGGGTCCCCGTGCCGGTGATGGATGAAGTGCCGAGGAGAGTCACCTTGCCGACGGCAGCCCCGAAGCTCTGCACATCGAGCGTGCCGCCGTTGACACTGAGATCGCCAGTGCCGATGGCCTGATTCACCCCGAGCTGGAGCGTACCGCCGGTCACCGAGGTCACCCCCGTATAGGTGGAAGCCTTTTTCAAGGTGAGGGTGCCCGCGCCCGTTTTGGTGAAGCCGCCACTCATGGTGTCGAGATTCACCAGACTCGCATCGATCGCGATGCTGGCGCCGTTGGTATCGATGATGCCACCGGCCTGCGCGAGCTTGATGGAGCTGGTGCGCTGGAAGTCGCCGGTGAAACCGTTGGCCAGCTTCAGCGTGCCGCCCGCCAGAACCAGGTCGGCCGCGCCGGTGGCGCCACCGATGGCTTTCCAGTCGTTGATGACCAGCGTGCCTTCGTTCAGGGTGGTGGTACCGGTGTAGGTGTTGTTGCCGGTGAGGGTCAGGGTGCCGAGGCCGGACTTGGTCAACGCGGTGCCGCCCGCGGTGGAATTCACAAGACTCGAAGCGATCGTCACCCCGGCCGCCGCGCTGTTGGCCACGTGGAAGATGAATTCATTGCCCACTGAGCCCACCACTGGCCCCACGGTGATGGAGTCGAACCCGTTGATGGTAATGCCCTGCGGGGAGGTGGCGATCTCCGCGCCGGTGAGGCTGGCTCCGTCCACTGCCGTGAAGAGGAACGCCCCGCTGGTGACGATCAGATTACCAGTGCCGCCCACCGTGATGGGCGTGGTGGCGCTTTCGTTGTTGATCACCAGCGCATTGATCGTCTTGCCGGTCAGGCCGGTGAGATCGGCCGAGAGGGTGGCGCGCACGTTGTCGGTCGCCCCGGCAGCCGCATAGGTGGCGTATTCCGTCGCGAAATTGAGCGGGCGGAAACCGGCGCCGGCGACGTACGTGACCAGGCTGTTGCCGCGTTCGTTGTTCGCCGTGGTAGTCAGGTTTGCGGTACCGAGATCCTGGCCGATGGCCCACGGGACGATGCTGATATTCGTGGCACCCGCCGCGCCGCCACCGCCGATCACGTTCCCCGCGATGAAGGCGGTCTCCGCCGCCGTGGCGACCCGGAGACGGCCCTTTTGAATCGCGGCCGCAGAGCCGAGATTGACCCCGCGCACGCTGAGGGTCGCGCGATTGCTGCGGGTGATATTCGCCGCCACGAGTTCCGCGATGCTCAAGGTGCTGGTGGCACCGGTGGACGTTTCGAAAGCCGCGTAGCTGGAGCCGGAATTGAAGTCGACCGCCCCGACGGTTTCGCCGCGGGTGCCGTTTTGGTCGGTGCGGACCCAGAGCCCACGATAAGTGGCCGTGGGCGTCGTCGCACTGGCGCTATTGACCTCGATCGTCGCGGTATCGAGCAGACGATTGGCGGAGGTCGAGGAGCCGTTGTTGTCGAAGAGCAAGCTGCCCGTGGGGTTCACGGTGATCCCCGTGGCGTTGGGCAGGTTGGCGATCCCGTTGCTGGCGAGTTGGAGCAGGCCCTGGTTGACCTCGAGGGTGCCCGTGAAGCCGGGGCTGCTCACCGTGTTGAACTGCAAGTTGGCCGTGCCGTACTTGATGATCCTGCCAGAGCCCACGAGGTAACCACTGAAGGTGGCCCCGTTGTTCAAGGTCAGGGTGTGATTGCCGAGATCGACCGTGCCGCCATCGGGGCCGCCGCCCGCGAGCGTACCGATCCATTCATCCGCTGCGAGCTGGAGCGTGGCACCGATGATCGGATCGATCGTGACGGCCGAGGTATCGCCCAGTGCATTGCCCCCTTTCACCGTCAGGGTACCGCGATTGATGAAGACGGCACCGGTGGTGTCGTTGCTATCGGAATCGAGGATCAGTTCGCCCGAGCCGCTCTTGGTGATGGAGAGCGAGCCGCGAATCGCGCTCGTGACCGTCAGAGTGCCGGCGGTGTTGTGCTGCTGGAAAAAGAGCGCGCCCGAGGTGCTGGAGAGCAGTGTACCGCCGTTGATGAAGCTATTCGCGGCGCCGGCCGTGGAGGAAACGAGCACGCCGCCGCTATCGAGGTTCAATGTGTTGCTCACCGCGACGGTACCGGTGCTGGCCAGGGTGAGGCTGTTGATGCGGACGAGATCAGCCATCGTGCCGGTGAAGGCACCGCTATTGGCGATATTCTCGAGGAGGCCCCAAGTGGAGAGATCGTTTTTCACCGTATTCGTCGCCGCCATCACCTGCCCGCCAACGATGGTCGCAAACGAGCTGCTGTTGTAGGTCGCCCAGCCACCGAGAATGCCGTTGGTCGGGGTAAACGAAGCATTGATCACCGCGCCCGTTCCGGCCGTGATGAAATCCACCGAGCGGCCCGCCGCCGAGGAGGTCAGCACCCCGAGATTGAGGGTGAGGCCGGGACCGCCATTGGCGTCCACGCGGATGGTACTGCCGCCCTGGCCGATGGTGGTCGAACCCACGGTCTGCGTGACCGCAAAGGTCGTGTTGCCTTTAAGGTCGAGGGTGCCGCCTCCCATGCTCAATGCGCCGGTGGTGCTGATCTTCGAACCCGTCTTCGTGGTGTAGTCGAGCTGCAGGGTGCCCTCGCTCACCGTGGTGGTGCCGGTGTAAGTATTGTCGCCGGCAAGCACCAGGACGCCGTTGCGGGTCTTGGTGATGCCACTCGCGGCGACGCTTTCCGTGATTTCGGTTTCGATCACGAGCTTGCCGGTCGAATCGGTGGAAGGACGCACATCGAAGGTGCGAACGGCACTGAGGCTGAGTTTGCCGGCGCCGGTGATGGTCGCGGTGCTTTGGGCGTTGGTCGAATTGCCCACGTAAGCCAGGCCGTTGATGGGGTAGACGACTCCGTTGCCCAAGATAAGCGTGGTGGTCGCGCCGAGCACGTTGGTGTTATTAAAAACGACTGTGTTCGCCGCGGTTTGGGCGACCGCCGGGCTCGCGTTGATTTGCAGCGTGCCCTGATTGAGGCGCAGTTCGTTGGTGAAGGTGTTGGCGCCGTTCAGGACCATGCTGCCGGGGCCGTCCTTGCGGAAGGCACTGGACTGGACAGTGCCATTGGCGATCACGCCGTTGATCGTGACGTTCACGCCGGTAGCCACCGAGAAGACCATCGTCCGGGCGGTGGTCGCGCTTTCGGTCAGGTTCAGGTTGTTAAACGTTGCGCCGCCCGGGTTGGTGACGGTGACAACGCGATCGCCACCCGAGTTGAGCACGTCGCCGGTGAAACTGAAGCCACCGGTGCCGGTGCCGCCGAGCGTCGGGCTGGCCCCAAAGGTGGTCGCGCCGCTCACCGTAACGAGGCCAGCGCTGTTGTTGGCAAAGGTGGCGGTGCCGGTCAGGGCAAAGGTACCGGTCAGCGAGGCCGCACCGACGCCGTTATATTCCAGGATGCCACCCCCGAGGCTGATGCTGTTTCCGGCCGCACCGAGGTTGCTCACATCGGTGAACCGAAGCGTGCCGGCGCTGACGGTGACACCGCCGACAAACGTATTGGTCCCGGTGAGCTCAAGGGTGCCGGCGCCGGCTTTAGTCAAGGTCACCGCGCCTGCACCGCTGGCACTGAGTACACCGCTCATCACGGCTTTGTCGGTGGTCACGGCGGTGTTGTCGTTTACCGTGATCGTGCGAGTCACCGCCGACGCGGTGTCGTTAAGATCGATGTTATCCTGCCAATCCACCACCCCGGTTGCGGTCGTGGAGTTGAGGATGACTGAGCCGGTGCCATTGACGAATCCAGCCGTGGTGCCCCAGACCAGCGGGCCGGAGGGCGAGAGATCCACGGTAAGGTCGCCGCCACCGGCAGAGAAACCGCCCGCCGCATTTGCGGCCCATTGGAGGGTATTGGTGCCGGGCGTAGTGGCCAGCGTGCGCGTGACCGAACCCGTGCCTTCAAAGACACCGCCGTTGAGAATCAAGTGCCCGGCCCCGCCGATGCCCAGGAGCGAGCCGGCGTCGATTTGATAGGCACCGGTGAAGTTGTTCGCCCCGGGGTTGAGGAGCAGGGTGCCGGCACCGCTCTTGATCAAAGTACCACTGCCGGTGAGGAAGGCGGGCGTGAGCTGCAGATCGATATCCGCTCCGGTGCTGTTGCCGACATTGAAGGTCAGCGCACCGCTGCCAAGGTTCAGCGTACCGGCCCCACCGATGGTGCCGGTGAGATTGCTATTGGTGCTCGAGAAAGTTACCGCACTGGTCGTGCCGGTGAGATTCAGCGCTTTGCCGGCGCCGATATTGATGACCGCACTCGAACCAGCCGCACCACCGCCCATGATGAGGGTGGCCACGGAGGGATTGGTGGTGAGGGTCGGATCGATCACGAACGTGCCGGCATTCACCGTCAGCGCGGTCGAGGCCAGCGTGGCCCCGCCGGTCAGCTTCAGCGTGCCGAGCGTGTTATTGAGCGTGGTGGTGCCGGTGTAGGTGCTGGCTCCACTTAGGGTCACCGTGCCGGAAGACGTGACGGAGAAGTTGCTGGCCGCGGTACCGCCGTTGGCAATGGCCCCCGTGATCGAGGTATTGCCCGAACCGGCGATGGTGAAGGTACGGGCCGTGGAGGCGTCCGCGGTGATATCGAGATTGCCGATCGTGACGGTCCCCGAGGTGAGGTTGTTTGTCAGCGCACGGGAAGCCCCGGCGGTACCGGTGATCTTGCCGTTGAAGGTCAGGCTCTGGCTGCCGGCGATCGTGACCGCAGAAAGCGTGACCGCGTTGGCAATGGAACGATCGGCGGTCAGCGGCTGGAGCGTGCCGGCGGTGAGCGTGAGCGTGCCGCTCGGGAGGCCGCCGTTGCTCGCATTGTTTAGTTGCACGGTGCCGTTGGTCAGCGTGAACGCGCCGGTGCCACTGTGAGTGCCGGAAAGGACGAGCGTGCCCGCCGCCGCATTCATCGTGGTCGTACCGGAGTAGGAATTATTGCCCGCGAGGGTGGTGGTGCCGGTGCTGGTGATGGACAGGCTGGCGGTCCCGACCGCCGGAGCAGTCGCGTTGTTGTTCAGCGTACCGGTGATGCGGGTGTTGCCCGTGCCGGCGATGGTGAAGCTGCGATTGGCGGTCGCGTCGGCGTTCGTGATCGTATTGCCGAGGACGAGTTCCTTGCCGGACGCGATGTAGTTGTTGATCGTATTCGAACCACTCGTGCTGCCATACGTGATGGCGCCATTCAGGGTGAGCGAATAGTCGCCCATGAAGGCATTCGTGGTGTTGCCGCCCATGGAGATGGCATTGCCAATCGCGCGGTCAGCCCCGGCGGCGAAGAGTGTGCCGGAACTCATCGTGATGCTGCCGGTGCCGAAGGCGGTATTACTGCCAGCCCCGAGGGCGCCGGCGCTCAAGGTGGTCGTGCCGGTGTGGGTGTTGCTGCCGCTGAGGATCCAGGTGCCGCCTTCGCTCTTGGTGATGGAGAGAGCACCGCTGTTGTCGGCGAGGTTGCCGCGGATCTCATTCGCATCCGTATTGTACCCGCGGAGGGTCAGAGCTTTCGCCCCAGCGGTGGCGTTCGTGAACGTCGACGACAGAACCAGAGCGCCACTGCCATTGGCTTCGAGGGCGATGGCACCGGTCGAGCCGGTCAGGGAGACCGGCCGATCACTCACCTCACCTACGCCCAGGTAGACGAACGTGACGGTGTTAGTGCCCGATCCAATCGAGAGGGTGGAGTTACCCGCACCGAGACTGCTGCTGGCCACCCCCGTGCCACCCACCGAGGTGACGGCAAGCGTGCCTTGGTTCAGGGCAGTCGTGCCGACATAGGTGTTCGCGCCCGTGAGATAAAGCAGGCCGGCCCCGCTCTTGATCAGATTGGACCCCGTGCCGCCGCTCAGAACGCCGGAGAGGATCGCGAAATCGGTGCCGGTATTGACGTTATCATCCACCTGGACGGTGCGGTTTGCGCCGTTGAGGTTGATGCTATTGAGCACCTCGACTTCCGACAGCGCGCTGGTCGAGTTCAGGATGAGCGGGCCTACGATGCCGGTGGCTCCCGAACTTAGCCAGGTGACCGCCGCTCCGCTGCCGAGATTGACGTTCAGCTTGCTGGAACTGGCGGCAAAACCGCCGCCACTGGTGGTCCACTGGACGGCGCCACTGCCGATGCCGAAGCCGCGGCTGAAGGTGCCCGATGTTTGCAGCACACCGCCGCCGAGCGTGAGATTGGCAGCCGAAAGTCCGGCGCCTTCGGAGGCCTGCAAGGCTCCTAGATTGATAGTCGTCCCTCCCGTGTAGCTATTGGCCGACGAGGGATTGAGAATCCACAGGCCGGCGTCCGCCTTGACCAGGGTAAATGCGCCGCCGTTGGGATTGTCGACGAGATGAATGCGCATCTCGTTATCGCTGGTGGAGGTGCCGCCCAAGGTGAGCGTGCGGGTACCGGTCCCGCTGAAAGCGAGGTCCCCGGTGTTGTTAAAGATAAGTGCCGCGTTGTTCGCTGCGCCGGCGGTGAGGACGTTGTTCCCAAACGTGCCCGAGGATTGAATGGTGCCGCTGCCGGCGAGCGTGAAGAGGCGATTGATGCTGACCGAAGGGGTCTGGGTGCTTTGCAGGATCGTCGTGCTCGAGCCGGTGTAGAGCAGGGTACCACCGCTAAACACGAGGCTCGCGGCGTTGTCCCCTGAATTGCCGGCGCCAATGCCGCTATTTTGGCCGAGGTTCGCGAGCGAGGTGACCGCGAGCGTTCCGCCGGTAATCGTGGTGACGCCGGTATAACTATTCGCGCCGGTCAGGCTGAAGGTGCCGGTACCGGTCTTGGTCAGGCCGGCGCTACCGGTGATCCTGCCGGTGAACACGCCACTGGTCGAAGAATTGTAAGTGAGTACGCCACCACCGCTGGACGTAATAATGCCGGCGCCATTCACGGCGCCGGTGGTCACATTCACCCCATTCAGGTCGAGCGTGCCGGCCTGGCGGATGGTGAGGATGTTGGCCGCGGCACCCAACGTGCCGGAGCCCGAAAGCTTAAGCGTTCCTTCGTTCACATAGGTGCCGCCGGTATAGTTATTGGCCCCGCTGAGCGTCAGTGTACCGGCGCCGGTTTTTTGCAGGGCGCTGCCGCTGCCGCTGATCAGCGCGGCAATGGTCAGTGCATCGGTACTGCCATTGACCCGGACGGCGAGATCGTTGGTGTTGCCGGTCGTGACTGAAGTGCCCGTGATGGTGCTGGTGCCGCCGTTTTGCAGGAGGCCGCCACTACTCACGGTCAGAATCCCGGTGACCCCCAGATTCACGGAGCCGTTCAGCTTCAGACTCTGAATATTTGCTCCCGTGCCGTTGGCCAGGTCGGCGCTGAGCTGATTGTGAGAACCATCCACCAAAGCCGTGGTCGCGGTCACCGCCGAGGGATCGGAGTCGTATTGCAACGCTCGCAGCGCGCCGGAGGAAAAAGCGAAATCGGACCCATTGAAGTAAGCCCGTCCGTTCACAAAGCCGCTCACCCCTGAAAGGGAAATCGCACCACCAGCGGACGGCGCAAAATTCACCGAAGCGCCTGCACCAAAAGTCGAATTAATGCCACCGCTGAACGTGAGGGCCGCAGTCTGCCCATCCGCCGGTGTGACCTTCACCGTCCCCGCGCCTGCAGTGACACTCAAGGTGCCGAGGGTTTCCGTGCTCGCACCGGCGCCACCGACATATTCGAGCGTTCCGCCCGCAGCCTGAGTGAATGTATCCGCGGCAAAGCTAACAACACCACTATCACCCACGATATTCCGCGAAGTACCGGAGAAGGTATCCTTCAACTTGAGCGTCCCGCCCGCCACAGCGGTCGAACCGGTATAGGCATTCGCTCCGGAAAGCACCCAGGTGCCCGCACCCGTTTTTTGCACGCTAATGATTTCCCCAGCCGTGGTGTTCGGAATGGACGAAGCGATTTCGTTGTCTGCGGTGCTCGTTCCTCCGAGCACCAGACTCCTCGCTCCGCCGGCGAGGGCCGTCAGGGTGCCGTTCAGGGTTAACGCCCCCGTTCCACTGGCGTTTATATAAGTATTCCCCGACGTCGTATTGTTCATCAGGATCGCCCGGCTGGACGTCTCTCCCCCACCGATATAGGTCAGCGTGCCTGCAGTCGTGGTGGCGTTGCCGATATTGATGCCCCCATTCAGCAGACTGCTGAACGAGGCAACCTCCAGCGTGCCGGCACTGATCGTTGTGGTGCCATTACCCACGGCGGTAGCGGTGCCCGAGAGGGTCAGGGTACCGGTGCCCGCTTTGGTGACCGTGTGCGACGCGGCCGACGTGTTATTAAAAAAGCCGGTGATCTCCGTATCACCACCACCCTGGAAAGTGTAGGTGCGAGCGGAGGAATCGGTGAAGGTAGGGTTGCCGTCCAGCTTGAGCTTTCCGCTGAGCGCATTCGTGACCAGGATATTATTTCCCGTGGTGAAGGAAATGTTGTTGGTCCCGGTCGCGCCTTTGACGCTCAGCCCATAGCCATTGCGGCTGCTCAGGCCCTGCGCCGTGGTGCTGCTGTTGGCAATCGCCAGCGTGTTTAACGTGACGGTCTGATTGATCAGCGACTGGGTGCTGCCGGCCGCGCGATCCAGAAAGACCGCGTTCGTCGAGTTCGGGCTGCGCAGGGTGAGATTGGTACTCGCAAACGAAGTCGGCGCGTCAGTGCGAATTTCGAGCACCCCGCCGTTGGGCGCAAGGAGGGGCAAACCCGTGCCGGAGGCGACCCGCACGAAACCCGTCGTGACGCGGATTTCGTTGCCGACGGAGCTGCCGGCACCAGGATTCAGCACCAGGGTGCCGGTGCCGATTTTTTCGAGCAGGGTGCTGGCCGCACTCGGCACGTTGAGGGCTCCGTTGAGCACCCAGTTGCCGGAACCGCCGATCTGCGTCGTGACGCCAGAGCCGGCATTAAACGCACCGTTGATTGTCGTCGTGCCTCCCGCGCTCGCGATACGGGTGGTGGTCGAAAGCGTGATGTCTCCGCTCAGCGTGTTGTTGCCGGTGGAGAACAAAGCGACACCGTCGCCTTGGGGGCCACCACCGCTCAGGGCGAGGCCGCGGGTGAGAGTGATGCCACTGTTCATCGTCCCATTGAGGAACAGTTGCCCACTGGAAAGCCCCTTGGTGCTGCTGCCCGTGACGGTGATCGTCGAAGTATCGGCGCCGAGGGCGGCCGCTTTGTCGACCTGAAGCACCCCACCGCTGACGGAGACGGGGCCGGTGAAGGTATTCGTCCCGGTGAGACGCAGAGCGCCATTGCCGGTTTTCGAGATGCCGAAGTTTCCGCTGATCGAGGATCCGATGAGCGCACGCGCGTTGTTCGCCACGGAGAAGACCGAGGAAGACGCTAAATTCAGGGTTCCCCCTGAGAATGTAACGATACCGTCTTCGAAAGTTAAGCCTCCGATATCCTGGGAGCCGGAAACGGTGATCGCATAGCTGCCCGTGGCGGTGGTACCCGCGCTGAAAACCGCGGTATCGCCGGCCTGCCAGAAATTGGTCGTTCCGGTGCCATCGGCGGTCGAATTCCAGAAGGTATTCGACGAATTCCAAATGCCGCTGGGCGTGGTGCCTCCCCCAGCTCCGGGGGTGGCTCCATCGATGTCCCAATAGACAATCGCGGAACGGGCAGGCAGGGAGATCGATGCGGTGGCCGCAACAAAAGCAGCGATGGAACCAACGCAGATAGAACGAGCGTGCGTACGCATGGGCAGGGGAGTTCAGGGGTAGGTGAAAGCCCGACCAAAATTCGGGCTCGTGGGGATGCGTCATCAACGCTCCCCGCCTCGTAAACGTCAAGAGTCCCAGCTTTCGTTTATAAGTTTATCCGTTTTACTGGGAACCACCTAAAAAGACGGCTATATCAAGGTTTTCCTTACATAACATTAATATGCTTCCCGTTCCGCCCGCCTCGCTTCCACCACTCGAAAGACTCCGCGCCATCGTGGCCGCACTCCGCGGTCCAGGGGGATGCCCATGGGATCAAGAGCAGACCCATTCGTCTCTTCGCGCCGGCCTGATCGAGGAAGCCTATGAAGTGCTCGATGCGATCGACGCCCAGGATGATCATAACTTACGGGAGGAACTCGGCGATTTGCTGCTCCAGGTAGTTTTCCACTCGCAGCTCGCGGCGGAAGAAGGACGCTTTGATTTTGATCGCGTCGCGCACGAGCACTGCGAAAAGCTGATCCGGAGACACCCGCATGTTTTTGGTGACCAATCCTGCGCGGATTCCACGGAAGTACTGAAGCAGTGGGACGAGATCAAACGCGCGGAAAAAGGGAAAATTCCCGACAGCCTGCTCGATGGGATCAGCGGCAATCTGCCCGCGCTGCTTCGCGCCCAGAAGATCCAAAAGAAGGCCGCGAAGGTCGGTTTTGACTGGCCGGACGCGGCGCCGGTGTTTGGCAAGGTGCGCGAAGAGCTCACCGAGGTGGAGAGCGCACCGCCGGAGAAGCTGGAGGAAGAGATCGGCGACTTGCTTTTCTCGGTGGTGAACCTGGCGCGTAAACTTGGGCTCGACGCGGAATCTGCGCTGCATGGGGCGACCCGGAAATTTGGCCAGCGCTTCCGCCAGATCGAAGCACTCGCGCAACAGCGCGGGCTGAAGCTGGAGGCAATGAGCCTTGCCGAGCTGGATACTCTCTGGGATGAAGTGAAGGCTCAGGCCGGCAACGGCAGTTCCGCCAATCACTGATCCCCTCCCCTTCCCGTGCGGCTCCCCTACTACCAGGTCAACGCTTTCACGAACCGTCCGTTTGGTGGCAATCCGGCCGGGGTGGTCTTCCTGGAGGCCTGGCTGCCGGATGCGCTCCTGCAGCAGATCGCGGCGGAAAACAATCTGTCGGAAACAGCCTTCCTCGTCGCCCGGGCAGAAGGCGAATGGGAGCTGCGCTGGTTTACCCCGATGGTGGAGATGGATCTGTGCGGGCACGCCACCCTGGCTCCGGCGCACGTGCTTTTTGCAGAGCGGGGGTTTGCGGGGGAAGCGATTCGTTTTCACACACGCTCCGGTTTACTGACGGCGACCCGCGATGAAGCCGGCCGGGTGGCCCTCGATTTCCCGAGCTGGAAACCACAACCCACCCAGGCGCCGCTTGACCTGTCTGCCGCGCTCGGGGCGATCCCGGCCGAGGTTTTTGCCACGCGCGATCTGCTCGCCGTGTTTCCGCACGAGCGCGAGATCCGCGCGCTCCAGCCAGATTTCGCCCTCCTGGCGGCACTGAAGGTGCATGCGGTAATCTGCACGGCCCCGGGGCACGATTGCGATTTTGTCTCGCGCTTTTTCGCCCCGGCTCTGGGCGTGCCCGAAGATCCGGTGACCGGCTCGGCGCATAGCACGCTGATTCCGTATTGGGCCACCCGCCTGGGCCGGGCCAAGCTCCACGCGCGGCAGCTCTCCGCCCGGGGAGGCGAGCTTTGGTGCGAAGATCGCGGCGAACGGGTGTCCATCGCGGGCTTCTCAGCGCTCTACAAAATCGGCGAATTGATCGTGCCGGAACTTTGACCCACGGGTGGGGTTGAGGGGACGTTCCTATGATGACGATGCTTCGTGCCGCTGCAGTTGTTGCTTTTCTGGTCTCGATCCGAAGCCTCGCGGCTGAGCCACCGACGCCGACCCATCCGGTGGAAACGGTGCTGCTGGATTGGCGCGATGCGGCTCGCGACCGCGCGGTGCCGGCGAAAGTCTATTTTCCGAAGGATGGCGCGGCGCCGTGCCCGGTGATCGTGTTTTCGCACGGGCTGGGAGGTTCGCGGGAAGGCTACGGTTACTTGGGGGAATACTGGGCGGGCTGCGGTTATGTGTCGGTCCACGTCCAGCATGCGGGAAGCGATGAGGCGGTGTGGCGCGATGTGGATCCCGCGGAACGGCGCAGCGCGCTAACCAAGGCCACGCTTAACCTGGCCAATATCACCAATCGCCCGCGGGATATCAGCTTTGCCCTCGATGAACTCACCCGGGCCAACGCCGACCCCGCCTCACCCCTGCATGGGCGGCTCGATCTTCAACGCATCGGCGTGGGTGGACATTCCTTCGGGGGATTCACGGCCCTCGCGATCGCCGGGCAGGCGCTTGGTCCGAAGCACTCGACGGCGTTCGCCGATCCGCGGGTGAAATCCGTGGTGCAAATGAGTGCGCCAGCGCCGCGCACGGGCACGCCGACGGAGGCTTTTTCCAACATCAAAACGCCGGTCTTTCACCTCACCGGCACCTTGGATGACAGTCCAATCGGCGATACGAAACCGGCGGAACGCCGCGTCCCTTTCGATGCGATGAAATCGGCGCTCACCGCTCTCCTGATCTTCGAGGGCGGGGATCACATGGTCTTCTCCGGCAGCCCGCGACTGCGCGGGGAGAACCGGGAAAAGGATCCGGTGTTTCACCCCCTCATCTGCACGAGCACCACCGCCTGGTGGGATGCGACGCTGCGCGGAGACGAAGCCGCGGGCAAATGGCTGCTCGAAGGCGGATTCAAGACGCAGCTCGGCCGCGAGGGATCTTTCGAGGTCAAACGGCCCTAAACGGGAAACAAACCTCAGGGCATCGACGGCGGCCGATGCCTCATCCGTAAAAAGAACGAGCGCCGTGAGCCTCAGCCGGCCCACGGCGCTCGCCTAAAAAAATAGAGGTACTTTCTTTCTCTACCGGATCAGGAGATGGCGTCCAGCTTGGCGAGAAGACCCGCTTTGCTGGTGCCGGCGCCGACCACCTGATCGACCACCTCGCCGCCCTTGACGAAGAGGAGCATGGGGATCGAGCTGACGCGGAATTTCACCGCGAGCTGCTGGTTGTCGTCGACGTTGATCTTGCCAACCTTGGCTTTACCCGCCCGTTCGTTGGCGATTTCGTCAATGACCGGGGCGATCAAACGGCACGGACCGCACCACGGCGCCCAGAAATCGAGCAGCACGGGAACGGTCGAGTTTTCGACCTCGGTAGCGTAGTTCGCGTCGGTGATGGTAAGCGTGTTGGTTCCTGCCATAAGTCTTTCTGGGAGGAGGGAAAAATTAGCCCTGCGGAGCGCTTGCCGCCCAAGCGAGATAGGCGGTCGCGGCCGCGGCGAGAGCCGCGAAAAACGCGGCCCAGCTCAGCCCACCCACGAGCGGATCGGAAGTCGGGCCAGCCGGAGCCGGGGCCAGCGCCGGAGCGGACTGGATAGCCGGAGCGGGCGCCGCCTGGATGCTGGACGGGCGCGGCGTGGTGAGCGGGACGGTCTGTTGCATCTTCACCGTGGCTTTCGGGAGCGGAGCCTTGGCGCCTTCGGGCGGAAGGGTGATGCGGGCCGTTTCTTTCTTCGGAGCCGCGGCTTTCTGCGTCACGGGCTCGGGTGCGGGCGTCGGGCCGGCGGAAGGAGCGGGCGGAGCCGGTTTGAGCGGCACCGTGGGGCGGGAGCCGAGGGTCGGCGGCTTCGGCGGCGGAGCGCTGACGCCACTGAGGGGCTTCTGCGGAAGAGGGGCGCCCGGCGGCTTCGGAGCCGGCGGCGGGGGGACGAAAGGTTTGGTGGCGCCAGCGGGCGGCGGCGGAGCGGCGGGCGCGCCGGAAGGCAGCTTGGTCGTTTCTTTCTTCGGCATGGTGCCAGCCGGCGGCAAAGGCTTGCCGGGGACACTGATACGCACGGTCTCGCGTTTGACGGCCGGCTGTTCGCTCTTCGGCGGCAACGTGATGCGAATGGTTTCGCTCTTCGTGACGTCGTCAGACGATTCGGATGGGGCTGGAGGGATTTCGTCGGCCATTTGCTGGAGAAAAAGAAAGTGAGCAGCGCCTATGGCATGGTAGACCGCGCATTGTCAACGTTGATTCAGCCTCGCGCCATCGGGAAACGCCTTGGGAGCCGCCTTTCCCGCGTCAGTGCCCGCTCACTACCGTTTTTCCTGACCTTCGGCCGCCCCTTCCCCGCCCATCGTGTTTTTCCCTCGCCACCGGCCCCGCCCGTCGTTTTGACTACGGGCCGACATGCGAATTCTCGTGACTGGAGGGGCCGGATTCATCGGCTCCCATTTCGTCGAAAAATGCCTTTCTCTCGGCCACTCGGTGGCGGTGCTGGATGAGTTCAACGACTTCTACGACCCGGCGATCAAGCGGGCGAACGTCGCGGGCTTTGGCGCGGATGTGCCCATCCACGAGGTGGACCTGCGCGATGGCGAGGCGGTGATGCGCCTGATCAAGGAAGGCAAGTTCGACACGATCGTCCACCTGGCGGCGCGCGCCGGGGTCCGGCCATCGATCACCGACCCGAAGCTTTACATCGACACCAATATCACCGGCACCTGGCACCTGCTCGAAGCGGCCCGGCAGGCCCACGTGCCGCGGTTTATCTGCGCGAGCAGCTCCAGTGTGTACGGGATCCTGAAGACGGCGCCCTTCCGCGAGGACATGGCGCTGACCCAGACCATCTCGCCCTATGCTGCGACCAAGCTGGCTGCCGAGCAGCTCTGCTCGAACTACGCGAATCTTTACGGTCTGCGCACGATCAACCTGCGCTTTTTCACCGTGTACGGCCCGCGCCAGCGCCCGGACCTCGCGATCCACGCCTTCACCCGGTCCATCTGGGAAGGCAAACCGATCAAGAAATTCGGCGCCGGCGAAACCCGCCGCGACTACACCTACATCGACGATATCGTGCAGGGCATGACGGCGTGTCTCACCTACGAAGGTACGCTCTGCGATGTCTTCAATCTCGGGGAGAGCCAGACGACCACGCTGAACGAACTGATCGCCACCATCGAGAAGGCGCTGGGCAAAACCGCGCTGATCAATCAAATGGGCGAACAGCCCGGCGACGTCCCGCTCACCTACGCGGACATCAGCAAAGCCAAAGCGCTCCTCGGCTACGACCCGCATACCAAAATCGCGGAAGGCATTCCGAAGTTCGTGGAGTGGTTCCACAGCGTGCGGGCGAAGTAACGACTCGGGAACGGACTACCCATAAAGCCGCCACAAACAGGCCCTACACGCCGGTTTTCACAAAAGAAACTCGCCGTGGAGAAGGGCCCCAGCGAAGGTGACGGTGCATGATTCAGCCGTCTTCCGTCACTGAGCTACTGCAGGCCCTCGTCCGCATTCCCAGCGTCAATCCACATGGGGATCCGGGTACCGATGGCATCGGTGAGCAGCAGATGGCGGAATACGTGGCGGATTTCCTCGGCTGGATCGGGGCGGAAGTGGAATTGCGCGAGGTGCTGCCGGGGCGGCCGAATGTGATCGGGCACTGGCCAGCGCCGGGTAAACCGAAGCTATTGTTCGCGCCGCATTGCGATACGGTGAGCGTAGCGGGGATGAAGATCGATCCCTTCGGTGGCGATGTGCACGATGGCAAAGTTTGGGGTCGCGGGGCGAGCGATACGAAGGGTTCGATGGCTTCGATGCTCTGGGCGCTGCGTGAGCTGCGCAGCCAGCTCGGCGGGCTTTCGCATGAGATTTGGTTTGCCGGGCTGGTCGGGGAAGAAGCGGGCCAACAAGGGGCGCGCGCCCTGGCACAACAGGAGCGTTTTGATTTCGTGATCGCGGGGGAACCGACGAACCTCGATATCGTAAATCGGCACAAGGGCTGCACGCAATTGCGCCTGATCGCCAAGGGCCACGCAGCGCATGCGGCGCGGCTGGAGCTCGGGGACAACGCGATCTACAAAATGGCCGATGTGGCGCGGTATATCCGCGACGTGCTGACGCGGGAATTGAGCGTGCACGTGGACCCGGTACTGGGGCCGAGCACGGTGAGCCTGGGCACGATCAGCGGGGGCAGCAAAACGAATATCGTGCCGGATTTTTGTGAAGCGACGGTGGATCTACGCACGGTGCCGGAGCAGGAAAATCCGGGTTTCTTGCCGCACCTGTATCGACGGCTGCAGGGGATCTGCCCGGACCTGATCATCGAAGCGGGACAGGCGCCTTCGCTCTTCACGGATCCGGGGCATCCGCTCATCGGGCAGCTCGAGGCGCTCGGGGCGAAATGTGTCGGTGCACCGTGGTTTTGCGATGCGGCGATCTTTGCGAGCGTGGGCACTCCTTCGATTGCCATGGGGCCGGGGTCGATCGCGCAGGCGCACACGGAGGATGAATGGATCACTGTGGCCGATCTGGAACGCGGGGCGGAGTTTTTTGCGGCGTTTCTGGGGCGGCTAGGCGAAGCAGGGAAATAGCTCTGCACGGGGGAATCCGTGGCTCACGCAGCCTCTGCGTGAGATGAAAAAACCTACCGGCGGAAGCGCCGCTGATGTCCGTTGGACTACCGAAGGTAGGTCGAGTGGCGACGTGGGCGACAATACAGCCTTTAAGCTGCGGAAAGGTGGCGGTGTTCCTGCTGCGACGCGCAGGCGAGAGCCTGTACTCCAGCGAGAAGTGCGCGCTTCGCGCGTGGGTTTTAGGGGGGCGGCTCTGGAAGAGCCGCCTACGTTCGCTGCGTGGGTACGGGTGCCAGACTAGAACAGCTCGCCGTAGTGGCCGCGGGCGACGGCTTCGCACTTCTGGAGGATGGCGGTGGCCGAATCGAGATGACGGATGTCTTCGATGAGCTGCTGGCAGGCGGCGAAGTCGAGGGCCTGGACGGCGCGTTTGACGCGTGGGACCAGGGCGGCGCCGGTGCTGAGTTCATCGACGCCGAGACCGAGAAGCAGCGGGGTGAGAGCAATATCGGCGGCCATTTCGCCGCAGACGCCAACCCAGAGGCCATGCTTGTGCGCGGCTTCAATGGTCATCTGCAGGAGGCGGATGATCGCGGGGTGCGTGGGCTCGTAGAGATGGGCGATGTGCTCATTCAGGCGATCGACCGCGATCGCGTACTGGATGAGGTCGTTCGTGCCGATGCTGAAGAACTTCACTTCCCGCGCGAGGAGATCGGCAGTGACGGCAGCGCTGGGCACTTCGATCATGGCGCCGACCTCCATATTTTCGTCGAAGGCGATGCCTTTTTCGCGGAGTTCGATGCGGCATTCCTCGAGTACGGCGTTGACCTTGCGCAGCTCGTCGAGGCCCGAGATCATCGGGTACATCATCTTTACATTGCCGACGGCGCTGGCCCGCAGGATGGCACGGATCTGGGTCTTGAAGACATCAGGCCGCGCGAGGCAAAACCGGATCGCGCGCCAGCCGAGGAAGGGATTGAGCTCCTCGGGCAGGTTCAGCGCGCTCATGAACTTGTCGCCACCAAGATCGAGCGTGCGAATGATGACCGGCGCAGGCGCGAGGGTGGAGGCGACGTGATGATAGGCCTGATACTGCGAATCCTCGCTGGGGAGCTCGGGTTTGTTCAGGTAGAAAAATTCGGTGCGATAGAGGCCCACGCCGTCGGCGCCGGATTCGCGCACCTGCTGGACGTCCTCGGGCACTTCGATATTCGCGCTGAGGATGACGTGGCGACCATCGAGCGTGGTCGACTCGGTATCGCGCAGGCGGGTGAGCGTTTGCTCGACCTCGGATTTTTTGACCTCCAGCTCGCCGTATTCCCAGAGGGTCTGGTCGCTGGGATTGACGATGAGCAGGCCATTGTAGCCATCGAGCAACACCTGGTCGCCGGTGGCGAGGCGTTCGCTGGCATCGTGCAGGCCGACGGCCGCCGGAATATTCAGCGAGCGGGCCATGATCGCGGTGTGCGACGTTTTGCTGCCGATATCCGTGGCAAAACCGAGCACCAGCGCGCGGTCGAGCTGCGCGGTATCGCTCGGCGTGAGATTGTGCGACACGAGCAGATGCGGCGTGTGCATGCTGTCGAGCGCGAGGCCGGCCTTGCCGAGGAGGTTGTGGATCACGCGCCGGCAGACGTCGTGAATATCCACGGCGCGCTCGCGCAGGTAGGGATCGTCGATGGCGGCGAGGGTTTTCGCGTAGCGATCGGCCACCAGATGGAAGACGTGCTCGACGTTCAGCTTCTCGCGCTGGAGGACGCGGATGACTTCGTCGATGAGCGTGCGGTCTTCGACCACGAGCAAGTGCGCATCGAAGATGCCGGCATCCTTGGCGCCGATGCTCTCGGCGATGCGCTGCTGCATCTCGAGGATCTGCTGCCGCGTGAGAATGAGGGCGGCTTCAAAGCGGGCAATTTCCTCGGGGACCTCCTCGGCCGTGATCCGCCGCATCGGCGGATCTTCATTTTCCGGCCGATAGACAAAGACCGTGCCTCGGGCGATGCCCGGAGACACGCCGACGCCCTGATAGCGCCGCTCAGTTTGATCGGCGCTCATACAGGAACAGGTCCGCGGGAAAAGCGATCAATCCTCATCGAACTTGCGATCGATCAAGGCCTGGATTTCGGTGAGCGCCTTCTCGGCGTCGCCACCTTCACAAGTCACCGTCAGCTTCGAGCCTTGTCCGGCCGCCAGCATCATGAGGCCCATGATGCTCTTGCCATTGACCTGCTCGCCGTCCTTTTCCACCCAGACTTCGCAGCGGAATTTGCTGCACAGCTTCACGAACTGCGCGCTGGGACGAGCGTGCAGCCCGAGCCGGTTCAGCACGGTGAAGACCTTGCTAAATTTTTCGGATGGTTGAGCGGCGTTGCCTTTGCGGGTCAGGAATCCCATTTACGGTTGTTTCTTGGACATCAGGCTGATGAGACGTTGATTAAATTCGAGTGCACTGTTCTGGCCGAAGCTCTTCAGCTTCTGATCCAGAGCCGCCACCTCAACGAGCTGGGCCAAATCTCGGCCCGTGCGCACCGGGATGGTGACATGCGGCACCAGGATCTCGAGGATCTCGTAATACTCCTGGTCGAGACCGATCCTATCGACCTCTTCGACTTCCTGCCAATCCTTTAGAGTAACGACCAAATCGAGCCGCTTCTCCAGGCGGACGGACCCGATGCCGAAGATGGACATGACATTGATGACGCCGAGGCCCCGGATCTCCATGTGATGCCGGGTAAGCTCAGGTGAAGTGCCGAGGAGTTCGCGGCCTTCGAGGGCACGGAAGCGGGTAATATCGTCGCTGATGAGCGAATGGCCGCGCTCGAGCAGGCCGAGCACACACTCGCTTTTCCCGATGCCGGAGGAGCCACGGATGAGGGTGCCGACGCCCATGACATCGACCATCGAACCGTACTCGCTCTTGGTCGGAGCAAAATCGGTCTCCAGGGCGAGGGTGGCCGCATTGATGAAGCGCATGGTCACCATCGGGGTGCGGAATACCGCGATTTTGGCCCGCTCGGCTTCTTCCATGAGGAAAACGGGCGGCTTCGCCTGCCGGGAGAGGACGAGGCAGGGGATATCTGCGCTGCAGAGCTGGCGCACCTTGGCGCGGGCTTCATCGACCCCGAGGCTCTTCAGGTACGCGAGCTCCGCAGAGCCGAGAACCTGGATGCGTTTGTACGCGAAATAACTGTAGAAACCGGAGAGCGCGAGACCCGGGCGATTGATGGTCGGCTCCTTGATCCGATGCTCAAAACCAATCTGGGGCCCCTCGAGTTTCATTTCGAGTGACTCCGAGTGGCGGGTGTAAAACTCACCCACTGTGACTGTTGGATGTTTGGCTTCCGGCCCGGTCATCGGCGGCGGGGACTCTAGCGAGCCTCGCGCCGTTGAAAAGCCGTTTGGCAAAGGAAGTCAAATCCGGTCGTTTTCAGGAAAATGCAGGGGGCGGCGAATGGCACTACCGGATGAGCAGCCGGCGGCGATTTTATTCCACACGGGAGGCGATTTCCCCGTCCGCCAATCTCGTCACAATCCTCTCTGCCACAGCCAGTTCTGATTTCGATGTGACCACTGCGCCATTCTCGCGGGTGGTGATGGAATAACCGCGGCGGAGGGTGGCCTCCGGGGAGAGCAGCCGCAGGTGGGCGGAGGCCCGGTCGAGGCGTTCTTTTCGCCGTTGGAAAGCCACGGCGAAGCATTTTTGGAGGTCCGTTTCGCGGCTGGCGATCTCCTGGCGGCGAAGCCGAATGACCTGATCCGGGCGGTGTGCGCGCAAGGAAGCGGCCCGCTCGGCGAGCCAGGCGCGCAG
>Ga0209050_1000623_pt1 | contig 55527 bp, 44 predicted proteins | sample Araplavi_mTSA_r2_FD_184276 | JGI IMG/M metagenome (GOLD analysis project Ga0209050, IMG submission 184276) | Arabidopsis root microbial communities from North Carolina, USA - plate scrape MF_Cvi_mTSA_r2 (SPAdes) (version 2) | ecosystem: Host-associated > Plants > Roots > Endosphere | place: USA... | reverse complement strand
CCCGGCGGCGCGCCCTCCGATGCGGTCGTGCTGTTCTCCGGCACCTCGCTCGACGCCTGGCGCGGCGAGCGCGGCCCCTGGACGGTCGAGAACGGTGTCATGACCGTGCCCTCCCGGGCGAAGAGCGGCGGCGAGAACAACCTGATCTCGAAGCAGGAGTTCGGCGACGTGCAGTTGCACCTCGAATTCCGCTCGCCCAGTCCACCGCAGAAGCATTCGCAGGACCGGGGCAACAGCGGCATCTGGTTCATGCAGCGCTACGAGGTCCAGATCCTCGACAGCCATGAGAACCCGACTTACGCCGACGGGACCGTGGGCGCGGTCTATGCCTGGAAGCCCCCGCTGGTGAACCCCTCCCGCCCGCCGGGCGAGTGGCAGAGCTACGACATCGTCTTCGAGCGTCCGCGCTTCAATGCAAGCGGCGCCCTGCTCCGCCCCGCCTATGTCACGGTGCTGCTGAACGGCGTGCTGGTGCAGAACCATCAGGCGATGCTGGGCACGACCGCCTGGCGCAAGGTCGCGCAGTATTCGGCCCATGGAGACAAGGCGCCGATCCAGTTGCAGGACCACGATTCCCCGGTTTCCTTCCGCAACATCTGGGTCCGGCCCCTCCCGGAAGAGGCCCCAAAAGAAGCCAGCGCCCAGGACCTGAAAGGGGTACAACGATAATGGATCGCAGAAACGCGCTCGGCGGCATGCTCGCCCTGTTCGGCGCCCAGGTTTTCGCCCCGCTCGCCCGCGCGGCGGGTCTTGCCGCCCCTCCGGTAATCGATCAGGGCGTGCCGCGCCTGCAGGTCTTCACGCCGGACCAGCGGGCGCTGATGACCGTCCTTTGCGAGCGGGTCATCCCCACTACCGACACCCCCGGCGCCATCGCCGCGGGCGTTCCCGCCTATGTCGAGAAACTGCTGGCCGACTGGGCCCTGGCGGAAGACCGCCGGCCGATCCTGTCGGGCCTCGCGGAAATCGATTCCCGCAGCTGGCAGGACTACAAGGTCCCCGCCGTCCAGGCCAAGCCGGAGCAGCAGGACGCCCTGCTAACCCTGGCGATGAACGACCAGATTCCCGATGGCGAGGAGTTCTTCAAGGCGTTCCGGCAGATGGTGATCGTCGGCTACTACACCTCCGAGATCGGCATGACGCAGGAGCGCGAATACCTGCCTGTCCCCGGCGAATACAACGGCGCCTTCCCCTATTCTCAGGTCAACAAGGTCTATTCGGCATGATCCTCAATCGTCGTTCCCTGATGCTGGGCGCCGGCGGTGCCGCCGTGCTCGCGGCCCAGCCCCTCGTTGCGGGTCTCGCCCGCGCCGCGCAGCTTCGCAGCATCGGCCTGCAACTCTACACGGTGCGCGAACTCTTCGCCGCCGACCCGGTCGCCACGCTCGAAAAGGTGGCGAAGATCGGCTACCGCGAGGTCGAATACGGCGGCGGCGGCTACGATACCATGGACCATGCGCTGCTGCGCAAGACCATGGACCGGCTCGGCCTGAAGGCACCTTCCATCCATGTCGGCTACGATGCCCTGCTGGACAAGTTCGACGCCAGCGTCGCCATGGCCAAGACGCTGGGCGCGGACACGGTCGTCCTGCCCTACATGGTCGACAAGTACCGCAATGCGGAAGCGTGGGACGCCGCGCTCGTCAATATCAACCGCTTCGGCGAGCAGTTGAAGGCAGTCGGCCTCGGCTTCGCCTATCACAACCACGACTTCGAATTCACCGTGAAGCCGGACGGCGTCAGCCTGTTCGACCGTCTGGTGAAGGCCTGCAACCCGGCGCTGGTGAAGATCGAACTCGATCTCTACTGGGCGATCCATGCGGGACAGGACCCGCATGCGCTGATCCGCAGCCTCGCGGGCCGCATCTACGCCTATCACGTCAAGGACATGCGGCCCGACCGCAGCATGACCTCGGTGGGCCTCGGCACGATTGACTTCGCCAGCATCTTCAAGCTCAACGGGCTTGCCGGGGCGCAGCACTTCTACGTCGAGAACGACCAGTCGCCCGCGCCCTATCTGCCGGACATCACCAAGAGCTTCCAGACGCTCAACGCGCTCAAGTTCTGACCATCGACCAGGGAGAGGATCACGATGGCTACTACGGACAGGTTCGATGCGATCGTCATCGGCTCGGGCATCAGCGGCGGCTGGGCTGCCAAGGAATTGACCGAAAAGGGACTGCGCGTGCTGATGCTCGATCGCGGCCACATGGTCGAGCACGTCGACGACTATACTTATGACGGCAAGCCCGCCTACGAAGTGCCCGCGCGCAACATCATGCCCGATACGCTGCGCGACAGCGATTACTTCATCGCCCAGCACGGCTATGTCGCGCCCAGCAACCAGGCCTTCTACAACAACGACCGTCTGAACCCCTACGACTACGGCGAAGGCAGCAAGTTCTACTGGATCCGCCCGGCTGCGGTCGGCGGCAAGTCGCTGATCTGGGGCCGGTGGAGCTTCCGCTGGAGCGCCGCCGATTTCGAGGCGAACAAGCGCGACGGCATCGGCGGCGAATGGCCGATCGGCTATGACGACCTCGCGCCCTGGTACAGCTATGTCGAGAAATACATCGGCGTATCCGGTTCGCGCGAGAATCTCGACTATCTGCCGGACAGCGAATTCCAGCCGCCGATGCCGATGAATATCGCCGAAAAATGGATGAAGCAGCGGCTTGAAACGGCCTTCCCCGGCCGCAAGATGATCAACGCGCGCCTGTCCAACATGACGGAGGACAAGCCCGAGCAGAACCGCTCCAAGTGCCAGCTGCGCAACCAGTGCGGCAACGGCTGCTCGTTCGGCGCCTATTTCTCGACGCAGGCGGTCACCCTGCCCGCCGCCCGCGCGACCGGGCGCCTGACGCTGCGCAGCGATGCCGTGGTCACCAATCTCGAATACGATCCGGCCACGAAGAAAGTCACCGGCGTCCGCTTCGTCGATGCCAAGACCGGGCAGGCGGAAGTGGTGCGCGCGAAAGTCGTCTTCCTGAACGCCTCGACGCTCGGCTCGGTGCAGATCCTCATGAACTCGCGCGCCGAGGGCAGCGAGCGCAGCCATTTCGACACGAGTGGGACCTTGGGGCGCTATGTGATGGACCATATCTTCCGCGTCGGTGTGAAGGGCGACATTCCCGGCATGGAAGAATTCATCGAATATGGCCGCCGCCCCGGCGCCATCTACGTGCCGCGCTTCCGCAACAACGGCAGGAACGAGGATCTCGGATTCCGGCGCGGCTACGGCTATCAGGGCGGGGCCTATCGCGAACCGTCCAAGCCGGTCGGTTTCGGCGCCTCGATGAAGGAAGGCATGCGCCGCTACAGCGGCTGGAAGTTCCAGATGGGCGCCTTCGGCGAATGCCTGCCCTATGAGGACAACCGCGTCTCGCTGAACCCGAACAAGGCGGATCGCTTCGGCCTGCCGCTGATGCGCTTCGACGTCACCTTCCGCGACAACGAAATGCGCATGATGGCCGATGCCCGCGAGCAGGGCGAGAAGATGCTGCGCGCAGCGGGCCTCAAGAACGTCGAGAGCAACGTCAAGGAGCATGTACCGGGCGATGCCATCCACGAGATGGGCGGCGCGCGCATGGGCGACGATCCGCGCGCCTCGGTGCTCAACAAGTGGAGCCAGGCGCACGATGCCTCCAACCTCTTCGTCACCGACGGGGCGCAGATGGCATCGATCTCCTGCGTCAATCCCTCGCTGACCTTCATGGCACTGACCGCGCGGGCAGTGGATCACGCGGTGAAGGGCCTGAAGGCAGGTACGATCTGACACGGGCCGCACGCGGGTTTTCAGCGCTGTGAAGGCGCTGGAAACCCGCTATCGGAGCATATGGAAATACGATTCTGATGGCGAGGCGCAACGAAAACGGCGTGACGATCCGCGCGGTTGCGCAGCGCGCAGGCGTTTCCGCCATGACCGTGTCCAACGTCATCAACGGCGCCGGACGCGCCAGCGCGGCGACGGTGGCAACGGTCCGGGCGGCGATTGCGGAACTGGGCTATGTTCCCAATCTGGCTGCGCGGCGGCTCGCCAAATCCCGCGCAACCACCGTGGGCCTGCTCTACAGCGACCGGCGCACGCCTTTCCTCGATGCCGTGCTGGTAGGCGCCCTGCGCGCGACCAATGCCCACGGCCTGCAACTGATCCTGCGCGACGGCGGCGGCGTCAGCCGGATAGCCGCCGAGCGCATGGCGCAGGACCTCGTGCGCTCCGGCGCCGATGCACTGCTGCTGATCCCGCCCTTTGCCGAGCAGCTCAGCGGATCGGCCATCGTGCCGGAACTGGGCGTTCCGCTCGCCGCGATCGCCACCGGCACGGCGATGTCCGACATGACCACCGTCCGGATCGACAACCGCGCCGCCATGCTGTCGCTTACCGGCGAGGTCATTGCGGGAGGGCATCGGCGCATCGCCTATGTCGCCGGTCCCGATCAGTACAGCGTCGTCGCGGCCCGGCTCGACGGTTTTCTCGCGGCGCTGCACGATGCCGGTCTCTCCGAAGAGCCGGACCTGATCGTGCGGCACGGCGAATTCGACTACGCATCGGGCCAGGCCGCGGCGCGCAGGCTGTTGGCCCTGCCCGACCGACCGACCGCGATCATCTGCAGCAGCGACGACCTCGCCGCCGGTGTCGTCGCCGAGGCCAACCGCCTGGGCCTGCAATTGCCTGCCGACCTCACGGTCACGGGCTTCGACGACACCATCCTGGCCTCGCGCATCTGGCCGCCGCTGACGGTCGTGCGCCAGCCGGTCGAGGACATGGCCTTCCGCGCCGCCCAGTGCCTGATCGCCGCGCTCGGCAAGACCCAGATCGGGGTGAGCGACGAGATCTTCGATCACGCGATCATGATGCGCCAATCCATCGCACCGCGGCCCGCGCCATGATCCGTAACGCCCCCACGCTCAACAAAAGGAAAGCTGCACCATGGAAGCAAGCAGACGGGAACTGGCGGCCATGATCGCCCTGGGAAGCACCGGCATCGCCCTGTCCGCGACCGGAGCCGAGGCGGCGACCACGCGCCCCAGGCTGGTCCACCACGTCTTCTTCTGGCTCAAGCGGCCCGGATCGCAGGAGGATCGCGACCGGCTGATTGCCGGCCTGCGCACCCTGCGCGGCATTCCCGTGATCCGGAACCTCGAGATCGGCATCCCGGCCAGCACCGAGGCGCGCGATGTCGTCGATGCCAGCTACGACGTGTCCGAACTGATGTTCTTCGACAGTGTGGAAGACCAGAAGTCGTACCAGGACCACCCGCTCCACCTGGCCTTCGTCAAGGCCTGCGAGCCGCTCTGGGCGAAAGTCGTGGTCTACGACATGGCCGTGGTTCGGGAATAACGACCTCTCACACGAGGTCGTTCAGCCGCGGCGCCATCGTGGGGCCGTGGGCGAAGGTGGCCGCCGCTTTCACCGCCTCGGCGCTCGGGCGGATGCCGGTGTAGAGCACGAACTGCTCGATTGCCTGAAGCACGATCACTTCCGCGCCGGAGATGACCGTCTTTCCGGCTGCCAGCGCGGCCTTGATGAACGGCGTCTCGGCGGGCTGGGCAACGACGTCGAAGGCCACTTCGCAGGCGGCGATCTGGGCCGGCGTGAAGGCCAGTTCCTCGGCCTGCGCGCCTTCCATGCCGAGTGGGGTGACGTTGACCAGCATGGCGGTTCCCTCCTCGGGCAGTTCGGGCAACCAGCGGAAGCCATACTGTGCGGCCAGCCCCTGCCCCGCCTCGGCATTGCGGGCGATCACCGTGCCCTCACGGAAGCCGAGACCGCGCAGGGCCGCGACCACTGCCTTGGCCATGCCGCCGCTGCCGCGCAGCAGGAAGGGCGTCGCCGGATCGATGCCGCGCCGGGACACGAGATCGCGCACGGCGGTATAGTCGGTGTTGTAGCCGGTCAGCACGCCGTCGTCGTTGACGATGGTGTTCACGCTGTCGATGGCGCGGGCCGAATCCTCAAGCCCGTCCAGCAGCGGGATCACCGCTTCCTTGAACGGCATCGAAATCGCGCAGCCGCGAACGTCCAGCGCCCGCAGGCCGCCGATCGCGGCGGGCAGGTCGGTGGTGGAGAAGGACTTGTAGACATAGTCCAGCCCCAGCAGCCCGTAGAGCGTGTTGTGCAGGCGCGATCCGGCATTGCCCGGGCGGGCGGAGAGCGACATGCACAAACGCGTGTCGCGGCCGATCGATTGCTTCGCGCTGAAGTCGGTCATGGTTGGTCAGGCTCCGATAGGCTGGGTGGTGGCGGTGCGAGGGCCGCTCGATCCGCGCGCGATGAGGCGACCGGCCAGCACGACCTTGCGTGCGGGCGCGTCGGGATGGTCGAGGCGGTCGAGCAGCATGGTCATCGCATTGCGGCCGATTTCCTCGACCGGCTGCTCGATGACGCTGAGACCGCCGCCGACGAACTCCATCCAGTCGTTGTTGTCGAACCCGGCCAGTGCGATATCGGCGGGCGCTTCGAGGTTCAGGTTGCGCAGCGCGCGCAGCACGGTCAGCAGCATGACGCCGTTGCTGGCGACCAGCGCGTCCGGGCGGACCGGGGCCGAGAGCAGGTCCGTCACCACGCGCTCCGCTGCGTCGGCGGCGTGGGGCATCTCGATCGTCGTGACATCCATGCCGAGCCTCCGCGCGGCCTGTTCGAAACCGGCGCGGCGCTCGGCGCCGGTGCTGCTGGCCGCACCGAACAGCCCGGTGACGCGGCGGTGGCCCTGCGCATGGAGGTGCGCGACCAGTTCGGCGGCCATGCGCTCGTTGTCGAGCAGGACACTGTCCAGCCCGGCAGAGGCCAGGCTGCGGTCGATCAGGACTACGGGGAAGCCCGGCTCCAGCCGCTCGGCCTTTTCCACCCATTGGCGGCAGGGCGCAAAGATCACCCCGGTCACGCGTTCCTCATGCATGAGTTCGAGGTAGGCGGCTTCCTTGGCCGGGTCCTCGTCGGTATTGCACAGGATCACCCGCAGCCCGCGCGCGGTGGCGAGGCTTTCGATGGCGCGCGAGACGGCGGTGAAGAACGGATTGCGGATATCGGCAACGATCAAACCGATGGTATTGGTGTGCTGCGAACGCAGGCGCCGCGCGGCGAGGTTGGGGCGATAGCCGGTGGACTTGACTGCGGCCAGCACCCGCTCCTGCATCGCGGGATCGACGCTGCGCCCTGAAAGCACCCGCGAAACGGTGGCGGGCGAGACTTCGGCGACCCGCGCCACATCCTTGATTCCTACTGCCATCAGCCTTGCGCCATCCGGGAAATCGTTCTCACCAATTAGGGCGCATTGCCCCTCTCCTGCCGGAGACTATGCATCACCTCATCGCATGATCGCAAGCACTCTCTTGACAAAAGCCTTGAGAAAACGTTTTCTAGACATGTCACGGACTCGTTATCAAAACGGTCAGGAGAGGCCTGAAATGCTCGCAGATGCGCCCGCCTCGGGGGTCGAGGATCTCGTTCGAATCGATGCCAGTGCGGCAGACAAAGTCGATGCGATTCGCCAGGTCGGCCAGTTGCTGGTCGCCGCCGGTTGTGCCGCGCCCGGCTACGAGGAAAGCATGGTCCGCCGCGAAGGCGTGGCGAACACCTTCCTGGGTGCGGGCGTCGCGATCCCGCATGGCCTCGGCGAGGACAAGGGGCTTGTCCGCCGCGACGGCGTGGCGATCCTCCAGCTGCGCGACGGGGTGGAATGGAACCCCGGCCAGCGCGCCCATCTGGTGGTCGGCATCGCTGCCAATTCGGACAGTCATATCGCCATCCTGCGCCGCCTGACCCGCCTTATCCAAGACGAACCGCGCCTTGCCGCGCTTGTCGCCACCGACGATCCGGCCGCCTTTTCCCGCGCCCTGTGGGAAGACGGGGAGGCTTCCGCCCCGTCCGAACCGGCGGCCGACTATGCTGAAACCACCGAATGGACGGTCGATTACCCAACCGGCCTCCATGCCCGCCCCGCTTCGGCCTGGGTCGAAGCGGCGCGTGCCTCTGGCGTGCGCCTGCGCGTACGTCACGGCGGGGAGAGCGCCGATCCTCGCAGCCTCGTTTCCCTCCTCCAACTGGGGCTGCGTGCTGGCGATCGGGTGACTCTCTCCGCCGAAGGGGCTGGCGCGCGGGCGGCGCTGGACAGTTTCTTCGCCATGGTCCGCCGCCTGACCGCGCGCGAAAAGGAAGACGCCGCGCGCGCCGCCGAGAAGGCCGCCGCGCCGATCCGCGGCTGGAAGCCCGAAGGCGAAGCGCAGATGATCGCAGGCGCCGCCGCCAGTCCCGGCCTCGCCATCGGCAAAGTCCATGTGCTTTCCGCGCAGGAACTCGACGTGCCTGACCGACCGACCGATCTGGCAAGCGGCGGCACCCAGCTGAACGATGCGCTCACCCGCACCCGCGCGCAGATGAAGGCGCTGATCGACGATACCACCCGCCGCCTCGGCGCGGGCGATGCAGCGATCTTCAAGGCGCAGGCCGAATTGCTCGACGATACCGACCTCATCACCCTCACCTGCCAGCTCATGGTCGAGGGGCACGGGGTGGCATGGTCGTGGCATCAGGCGGTGGACCGGATCGCCGGGCAGCTTTCGGCGCGGGGCAATCCGGTGCTCGCCGCCCGCGCCGCCGACCTCCACGACATCGGCCGCCGCGTTCTGGCCGAGATCGATCCCGCGCTCGCCGCCGGTTCGCTGACCGATCTGCCCGAGGAGCCTTGCGTGCTCGTCGCGGCGGACCTTTCGCCTTCGGACACCGCCACGCTCGATACCGCGCGCGTCGCGGGCATTGCGACGGCGCTTGGCGGGCCGACTTCGCATAGCGCGATCCTGGCCCGTACGCTCGGCTTGCCATCGGTGGTGGCGGGCGGCGCGGACCTGCTGGGCCTTGCCGCCGGAGCCACCGCGATCGTCGATGGCGACAGTGGCCGCGTCTGGCTGAATCCGTCCGAGGCCGACCTTGCATCCGCCCGCGCGTGGATCGCGGAACTCGCCGAAAAGCGCGCCGCCGAAGAGGCCGAGCGCAGCAAGCCCGCCGAAACCCGCGACGGCCACCGCGTGGAGATCGCCGCCAACGTCAACCGCCCCGATCAGGTCGCTTTCGCGCTGGCGCAGGGCGGCGAGGGCGTCGGCCTGATGCGCACCGAATTCCTGTTCCTCGAACGCGGCGACAGCCCCGGCGAGGACGAGCAGGCCGAAATCTACCGCGCCATGGCCGAGGCATTGGACGGTCGCCCGCTGGTGGTGCGCGCGCTCGATATCGGCGGCGACAAGCAAGTGCCGCACCTCGACCTGCCGCGCGAGGAGAACCCCTTCCTCGGCGTGCGCGGCGCGCGGCTGCTGCTGCGCCGCCCGGACCTGCTGGAGCCGCAGCTTCGCGCGCTCTACCGTGCGGCCAGGGCGGGTGGCGATCTGGCAATCATGTTCCCGATGATCACTTCGGTCCACGAACTGATCGCTCTGCGCGCCCGCTGCGAGGAAATCCGGCTGGAACTCGATGCCCCTACGATCCCGGTCGGCATCATGATCGAGGTCCCCGCCGCCGCCATTCAGGCCCGCTCGCTGGCAGCCCATGCCGACTTCTTCTCGATCGGCACCAACGACCTTACCCAATATGTCCTCGCCATCGACCGGCAGAACCCGGAACTGGCAGGCGATGCGGACAGCCTGCACCCCGCCGTCCTGCGCATGATCGCGGCGACGGTGGAAGGCGCGAAAGCGCATGGCCGCTGGGTCGGCGTCTGCGGCGGCATCGCCGGGGACCCGTTCGGCGCGGCGCTGCTGGTGGGGCTTGGCGTCAGCGAACTGTCGATGACCCCGCGCGACATCCCGGCAGTGAAGGCGCGCATTCGCGGCGCCAGCCTCGACGGGCTGCGGACGCTCGCCGCCAAGGCACTCGATATGGAAAGTGCGGGTGAAATCCGGGCTCTTGACGTGAAGGAAGGCTGATGCGCACTCTTACGGTCACCTTCAACCCGGCCATCGACCAGACCGTCACGTTGGACCGGCTGATCGTCGGTGAGGTCCACCGCGCTCGTTCGGTGCGCCAGAACGCGGGGGGCAAGGGCGTGAACGTCGCCAGTTGCCTGGCCGACTGGGGCATGCCGGTGGCCGCTTATGGTCTGCTCGGCAGCGACAATGCCGCCGCTTTCGACGCGCTCTTTGCCGCGAAGGCCATCGAGGACCGCTTTATCCGCATAGCCGGCGCTACGCGGGTCAACCTCAAGCTGGTCGACGTGACGGGCACGACCGATATCAATCTGGACGGGATCGCCGTCGATGCAGGCCGCGCCGAAATGGTGGCGGCGACGATCTGCGAAGCCGCGCGTGAGGGCGATCTGGTGGTGCTGGCCGGAAGCCTGCCGCCGGGCTGCCCGCCCGACAGCTACGTTACCTTGGTGGCGCGCCTGCGCGCTGCGGGGTGCCGGGTGGTGCTCGATACCAGCGGGCTGCCGCTGAAGTGCGCGTTGACCGCCGATGTGCTGCCCGATGTGGTGAAGCCCAACCGCGACGAATTGGCGCAACTGCTGGGTCGTCCCCTGCCCGATCTTGCGGCGCTTTCCGAAGCGGCCAGCGAACTGCACGCGCGCGGCGTTTCGCTCGTCGTCGTGTCGATGGGCGAAGAAGGAGCGCTGTTCCTCTCCGCAGAAGGCGCGGCAACCGCGCGCCTCCCGATCGCGCAAGTGGCCAGCACGGTCGGCGCCGGAGATGCGATGGTCGCCGGGATCGTCGCGGCGCTGGGCGAGGGGGCGGACCTTGAGCGTACCGCGCGTCTCGCCACGGCCTTCGCGGTCGCCAAGCTGGGCATGGCCGGGCCGAACCTGCCCGATCTGCCGACCGTCCACGCGCTTGTCGAAGATGTCAGCGTCACTCCCTTCATGCCGCGCGGCTGGATGGAGCAGCAGAAAATTAAGGCCGGAGAGGAATAATGGCCAAGCTCTACGCAGTTATCGATGCGGCGGATTCCGCCGTACAGGGCGTGCTCGCCGGGGAAGCGCTGCGCAAGGCGGCGCGCTCCAAGGGCCGCGATATCGAGATCGAGGTGCGCACCGGACAGGGCGTGCTCAACCCTCTGCCGGAGGAATTGCAGGCAGGCGACACGCTGCTGCTGGTCGCCGCCAATGATGAGGCCGGAACCGCGCTCCCGCTCGCCCCGCACCGCCGGGTGACGCTGGAGGCGGTGCTGGCCGATCCGGCTTCGGCGCTGGTGCAGGAACCGCAGGCGGCAACCGATACGCCGCGCGTGGTGGCGATCACTTCATGCCCCACCGGCATCGCGCATACCTTTATGGCCGCCGAAGGCCTTCAGGAAGGCGCGAAGCAACTGGGCTATCCGATCCGCGTGGAAACACAGGGCTCGGTCGGCGCCGGTTCGCCGCTGACGGCGGAAGAGATCGCGGCGGCCGATGTTGTCATCATCGCCGCCGACCGTGAGGTTGACCGTGGGCGCTTCGCCGGAAAGCGCGTCTTCGCATCGAGCACCAAGCCGGCCATCTCCGGCGGCAAGGCGCTGATCGAGCGCGCGCTGACCGAGGCGAAAGTACAAGGCGGAGCAGCTTCGGCGAAGACTGCCGGTGCCGCTACCGAGCGTGCCGGTCCCTACAAGCACCTGATGACCGGCGTTTCCTTCATGCTGCCCTTCGTGGTCGCGGGCGGCCTGATGATTGCCATGGCTTTTGCGCTGGGGGGCATCAATGCCAACAGCGCCGAGGGTACGCTTGCCAATGCCCTGTTCCGCATCGGCGCGCAGGGCGGCTTCGCGCTGATCGTACCGGCGCTGGCGGGCTATATCGCCTATTCGGTTGCGGATCGTCCCGGCATCGCGCCCGGCATGATCGGCGGCATGCTGGCCGCCAATCTCGGCGCGGGCTTCCTCGGCGGCATCGTCGCGGGCTTCATCGCCGGTTACGGTGTCGAGTGGCTCAACCGGCTTATCAAGCTGCCCAAGAACCTTGCGGGCCTGAAGCCGGTGCTGATCCTGCCGCTGCTGGGCACCTTGCTGACCGGGCTGCTGATGATCTACGCGGTCGGCACGCCGGTCGCCGCCGCGCTGGCGTTCCTGACCGAGTGGCTGCGTTCGATGCAGGGGTCGAGTGCGCTCCTGCTGGGCGTGATCCTCGGCGCGATGTCGGCTTTCGATATGGGCGGGCCGGTCAACAAGGCGGGCTATGCCTTCTCGGTCGGGCTGATTTCCAGCCAGGTCTACACGCCGATGGCCGCGACGATGGCGGCGGGCATGGTGCCGCCGCTCGCCGTGGGACTTGCCACCCGCCTGTTCCGTAATCGTTTCACGACCGAGGAGCGCGAGGCCGGAGGCGCTGCTGCCGTGCTGGGCCTTGCCTTCATCACCGAGGGCGCGATCCCCTTCGCCGCGCGCGATCCGTTCCGGGTGATCCCGGCGCTGATGGCGGGATCGGCGATTGCCGGGGCCATCTCGATGGCGGCGGGTGTCGAACTCAAGGTGCCGCATGGCGGCGTGTTCGTCCTGCCGATCCCCGGTGCGGTCACGCATCTGGCGGTCTACGGGCTGGCCATTCTGGCGGGCGTGCTGGTGAGCGGAGTCCTCGTCGGCCTGCTCAAGCCGCGCCCGGCATCGGTGGAAGCTGCCGCCGCCTGACATAATTCCGGCCCGGCACAAGACCGGGTTCAAGAGAGGATTTCATTCGATGCGGTTCGCACTGCTCAAGGGCGCCTGCTGCGCAGGTGTCGCCGCCCTTTCCTTGTCTGCCGCCATGGCGCAGGAGGCGGTCCCGGAAGACACTCAGGCCGAAGCCCCCAAGCCGTGGCAGCCGCTGGCGGATGACGGCGTGACCATTGCGCTCAGTTACACCGGAGAGGCGGCCACGAACGTCACCGGGGGCCTGCGCCGCGACGCCGCCTATGCCGGGCAGATCTACGTCGGCGCCGATCTCGACATGGATCGTATCCTCGGCATCGGCGGCGGCACGATCCATGCGGCGATCACCAACCGTCACGGCGAGAGCCTCTCGGCGCTGGCGCTGGGCAACAACACGTCGGTTCAGGAAATCTGGGGTACCCAGAACACCCACCTCGCGATCCTGACCTGGGAGCAGAAGCTGCTGAACGACCGCCTGATGATCGAGGCGGGACGCAGCCAGGCGAACATCCATTTCCTGAATTCGCCGATCTACTGCAATTTCCAGGGCAACTCGGGCTGCGGCAACCCGACGTTCGTCTTCAAGAACAGCAACTTCACTTATTTCCCGGCATCGAGCTGGATGATCCGCGCCAAGGCCGAAGTCCTGCCCCATGTTACCGTCCATGTCGGCGCCTACGAGGTCAATCCGGACCGCAAGCGCCCCAACGACCACGGCTTCAACTTCAACACGAAAAACGCCACCGGGGTGATCGTGCCGTGGGAGCTGGGCTACTCCAACGAGGGGAAAGGCGTGCGCCTGCCCGGCCACTACATCGTCGGTGGCTGGTTCGACCGGGGCGATTATGCCGATCCGCTGCGCGACGATCGGGGCGGCATCGCCATCCTCACCGGGCGCGATGCGCAGACCCACAATGGCCGCTCGGGCATCTACGTCCGCTTCGATCAGCGCCTGACCCGGCCCGATCCCAATTCGGAGCGCGGCCTCAGCGTGTTCGGCGTGGCGATGACCAACTTGTCGGGCCGTGTCGAGGAAAGCCGCTTCTTCGACCTGGGCGTGGTGCAGACCGGCACTTTCGCCGGGCGCGATGCCGATACCATCGGCTTCATGATCAGCGACCAGCGCTTCAGCGACCTTGCCATGGAGCGCATGCGCGCCGCGCGGATTTCGGCGGGCGGCGACGGCAATATCCACCGCCACCAGTACATGATGGAACTGGCCTACGGCGCCCAGCTCGGCCCGGCGATCCGCCTCTCTCCCAATGTGCAGTACATCCTCCACCCCGACCAGACCGGCGCGCCCTTCCGCCCGAACGACATCAAGGACGCGCTGATCTTCGGCTTCAAGTTCACCGTGGACGCCCCTACCCTGCTGTCACGCTGAGACGCGTTCGGCCCAGTCGATGGCGGCATCGGCGACTTGTTCCCAGCCTTCGTCCAGCAAGGTCCAGTGCGAGCGGTCCGGGAATTCGATATAGTCGGTCCGGGTCGACGCGCGGCTCTGTTTACGATGGATCGCGCGGGTCATTGCTGCATCGGCGATCAGGTCTCTGCCGCCGCCGATCAGCAGCAGCGGCGGGCGCTGGGGGTTGCTCCAGTCGATCTTCATCGGCTTGACCACGCCGTCCCAGTAAACCCTGCCCGGCGTCGGCACGATGTAGCGGTCGTAGGCGGCCTCGGCCTTGTCGGCGGGAAGCGTCTGGGCGAAGCGCCGGGCGAAGAAGCGGCGCGACATGTGCTTCGCCTTGCCGCGGCTGAACGGATCGAGGAACACCGGCAGTGCCGAGACCAGCGCATGGGGATGGATCGGCACGCCGGGGGTCGGCGCCGGGTCGATCGCCACGCCCGCAAGGCCCAGCCCCCGGTCGAGCAGGTGCTGCACGAAGACCCCGCCCAGCGAATGGCCAATCAGGATCGGTTTTTCCGGCAGGGCGCGGATCAAGGCTTCGTAGTGATCGACGATCCGGCGCTGGCCGAGCGTGCCAAGTTCGGCATGCGGCCTGGCTCGCAGGGCGGCGGGATCGCCTTCGTCAAGCGGCCAGTCAGGCGCGAGGACAGTATGGCCGCGCGCTTCATAGCGGGCCTTCACATGCTCCCAGCTCCGCGAATTGAGCCAGGCGCCGTGGATGAGAACGATGGTCTTGCTCATGGCAAAGTCTCCTTCAGCAGCCGTCACGCCCTGTACCGGTCGACGTAGCGGTCGGCGGGGCGGTTGCGGGACAGGTTGGGGCGCAGCGCGCGGCGGGCGTCCAGATAGGCGTCGAGGTCGGCGGTCTCGGGCAAGGCGGGAATGGTGATCGTCTCGCCGAGGTCCAGCCCCTTCAGTGCCGCGTCGACCATGTCTTCCACGTCCATGACCATTTCGGCGGGCAGGCTCGCCAGTTGCTCCTCGGTCCAGATCGGCGTGCGGGTGATCCCCGGCAGCACCGCCTGCACCTGCACGCCCCTGCTCCCGAGTTCGACGTTCAGCGCCTCGGTAAAGGCAAGGACATAGGCCTTGGTCGCGGGATAGACCGCCGTGAAGCCATCGGGCATCAGCGCCGTCACCGAGGTCATGTTGACGATCGTGCCGCTGCCAAGTTCGACCAGGCGCGGGGCGATGGCAGCGGCAAGCCGGGTGACTGCCAGCACGTTGAGGTCGATCATGCCGGTGAGATAGGCGGGGTCGGAACCGACGAACGTCGTCTCCCCGGCGATCCCGGCATTGTTGACGAGGCCGGTGATCGCGCCATCCTCGCGCAGCCGCTGTTCGATGCGGGCGAGGTCTTCGGCCTTCGCGAGATCGGCGCTTATCGTCTCGACCTTCACGCCGGTTTCGGCAGTGAGGGTTGCGGCCAATGCTTCCAGCCGGTCCGCCCGGCGGGCGACGAGGATCAGGTCGTGGCCGCGGCGTGCGAGACGATCGGCATAGACCGCGCCGATACCGTCCGACGCGCCGGTGATGAGGAAAGTGCCCTTGGTCATGTGCATGTCCTTTCGTGGATTGGTTTCGGGGAGGTTTCAGGCGCGGATGAAGTCGAGGAGATCGGCGTTGAAGCGGTCCTGATGCGTCTGGGTCAGACCATGGTCCGCTCCCTGATACACCTTGAGCACCGCGTTCGGCACGATCTTCACCGTTTCCAGCGCCGAGGCGCCGATCGGCACGATCTGGTCGTCATCGCCGTGGAGGACGAGCGTGGGCACGTCGAAGCGGGTGAGGTCGCGGTGGAAATCGCTTTCGGAAAAGGCGCGGATCGAGTCGAGCTGGCCCTTGAGGCCGCCCATCATGCCCTGCCGCCAGAATTCCTCGCGAATGCCTTCCGAGATCGCCGCGCCTTCGCGGTTGTAGCCGTAGAAGGGAATGGACAGATCGCGGAAGAACTGGCTGCGGTTGCCGAAAGTGCCCTTGCGGATGGCGTCGAAGGCATCGATCGGCAGTCCGCCGGGATTGGCCTCGGTCTTGAGCATCAGCGGCGGAACCGCGCCGATCAGCGCCACTTTGGCGACGCGGGCAGTGCCGTGGCGGCCGATATAGCGGGTCACTTCGCCGCCGCCGGTCGAATGGCCGACCAGGATGGCGTCGTGCAGGTCCAGCGCCTCGATCAGTTCGGCGAGGTCGTCGGCGTACTGGTCCATCGTATTGCCGTTCCACACCTGGTCGGAGCGGCCATGGCTGCGGCGGTCATGCGCCACGGTGCGGAAGCCTTCGTTGGCGAAGAAGACCATCTGCGCGTCCCAAGCGTCGGCCGAAAGCGGCCAGCCGTGCGAGAAGACGATCGGCTGGGCGTCCTTCGCGCCCCAATCCTTGTAGAAGATGCCGGTTCCGTCCCTGGTGGTGATCCTGGTCATGCCCCTTTTCCTTTCTCGATGGAGCCGTTGCGCCCCGTGAGAAGAGGGATAGACTGCCCCCCGAACCGGCAGGATCGGCGGTTCCGACATAAAACAGGCCAAAACCGACAAAGAGGGAATTCTGGCATGTCCGTGCAGCCGCGTATCCGGGCCGAGATCGGCCTCGTCCTCTACCCGAACTGCCAGGCGGCGATGGTCCACGGGATCACCGACCTCTTCGCCATCGCCTCGCATTTCTCGGCCCAGCACGAGGGACCGGGGCTGCGGGTCAGCCACTGGACGATGGACGATGCGGACAGGTTCGCGCGCAGCTTCGACACCCATCCCGGAGGGGACGGCAGCCCCGAATTCCTGATCGTGCCCGGCCGCCTGTCCGGCCCGGCCGATGCCGAGGAAGCCGCGCCCTATGCCCGCTGGCTGCTCGACCGGCACGGCCACGGCGCCACCCTCGCCTCGACGTGCGGCGGCGCCTTCATGCTGGCGGCGACCGGGCTGCTCTCCGGCCGCCCCGCCACCACCCACTGGCTCTTCGCCGAAGCCTTCCGCACCCGCTTTCCGGACGTGCGGATGGAGCCGGACAAGATGGTCATCGAGGACGGCGATATCATCACCGCCGGAGGGCTGATGGCCTGGACCGATCTCGGCATGCGGATCGTCGACCGCCTGCTGGGGCCAACCGTGATGATCGAGACCGGCAAGTTCCTGCTGGTCGATCCCGCCGGGCGCGAGCAGCGCCACTACAGCAGCTTCGCCCCGCGCCTGACCCACGGCGACGAAGCGATCCTCAAGGTCCAGCACTGGGTCCAGGGCCGTGCCGAGCGTCCGCTCAGCGTGCCCGAGATGGCCGGGCACGCGGGGCTGGAGGAGCGGACTTTCCTGCGCCGCTTCAAGGCCGCCACCGGCATGAAGCCGGTCGAATATGTCCAGAACCTGCGCGTCGGCAAAGCGCGCGAGCTGCTGGAATTCACCCGCCGCTCAGTGGACCAGATCGCCTGGGCCGTGGGCTACGAGGACGCCACGGCGTTTCGCCGCGTGTTCCATCGCATCCTCGGCCTGACGCCCGGCGAGTATCGCACCCGCTTTTCCAGCGGCGCCGAACTGGAGATCGCCGCCTGACGCGGCAAAGCAGCCTGCGGCTCCCGCCCCGCAAGTCCGTGCAGGCGCTTGAACTTCACGGCCAAGGCCCATAGGCATCCGCCATCACCGAGAGCCGCTTGCATTGGGAAGGCTCCATTCGCCGGGAAAGTCTGGTTGCGTCGCCCCCTTGCAAGTTCCTTCGGTGTGGTATCCGGTCTGGTCGCGGCGGCGACCTGCGCCCATGCGCAAGTCACGCAAGTCGATGTTCCGGCCCTGCCCCTCTCCGCCGCCGTCGGCGTGCTGGGACGGCAGACCGGCGTCGAGATCCTGCTCAACGCCCCCGGCCACGAGCGACTGCGGACCAGGGCCGTCCACGGGCGCCTTTCCGCAGGTGACGCACTGGCAAGGATGATCCGCGGGCTGGACCTCGCCGTCCGCCGCGCCTCGCCCGGCGTCTACGTCATCGTCGCCGCTCCGGCCCGGCGGCCCGCCAAGGCGCAGGCCGGGCCGTCCCCCCGGCCCGAGCCGCTGGAAATCCTCGTCTCCGCCCGCCGCCGTCCCGAGCGCGAGGAAGACGTGCCCTTGCTCGTCAGCCATGTCGACGGCAGCACGCTCGACAAGGCGGCGGTACGCACGATCGCCGACGTGGCCCGCCTCACCCCCGGCTTCATCGCCACCGGCCAGACCAGCAGCGCCACCCCCCTGCTGGTGATGCGCGGCCAGCGGCGCTCGATCAGCGACGAGAACCGCCTGCCGCTCGTCATCTATCAGGACGAGATCCCCCTGCCCAATCAGGCGGCGCTCTCACCGCTGTTCGACATGGCGTCGATCGAAGTGCTGCGCGGCCCGCAGGGCACGCTGTTCGGCCGCAACGCGACGAGCGGCGCGGTGCTGCTGCGCACCGTCCAGCCGGGCACGGGCTCGGGTTCCTATCTGGAGGCGGAGACCGGAAACTACGGCCTCTCCCGGCTGGAGGGCGCGGTCGAACTGCCCGCGAGCGGACCGTTTGCGCTGCGAATCTCCGGCCAGCGCATGCGCCGCGGCGGCTATACCCGGCTGCTGACGGGAGGCCGCGCCGATAACGTGCACAGCGACAGCCTGCGCGCGATCCTGCGCTTCGATCCGCCCGGCCCGCTGCGATCGACCACCAGTTTCGACATGCTGCGCGCCGAGGAAGTGGGCGCCGCGCTGATCCTGGCGGGCGTTTATCCCGAGGGCAGCGTCCGCAATGCCGCAAACGCCCCCTATTTCGATTGCGGCGCGGGCGCCTGCGACATCGACAGCTATTTCGAGACGCAGCAGGGACTGGGACGGCGCACCTCGCAGTCCAGCCCGGCGCTGTCATTCGACAGGAACTTCAAGGGGCTGGGCAACGTCACCGAATATGGCGACGAGGACCTGCTGCTGCGCAACATCGCCGGGCTGCGCTCGACAAAGGTGCATTACGAACTCGACGGCGACGGCACGCCGCTGCCGATCAACGATTCCGTCTCCGTGTCGCACCTGCGGCAGATCACGGAGGAGTTCCAGGTGCAGGGCCGCAGCGGTAGCCTGCGCTATATCGTCGGCCTGTTCTATCTGGGCAGCGCGCCCGACGGACCGGTGCTCCAGACGGTGTCGCGCCTCGTGCGGCCGGACAATCCCCCCTCGCATATCGCCAGTTACCAGACCTTCCGCAGCGGCGCGCTGTTCGGTCAGGTCACGGCGACACTCGGCGGCGGCTATGTGGCCGACTTCGGCCTGCGCTACACGCGCGAGACGATCTCCGGCTGCTCGCTGCGCGCGGTCGACGCCATGCCGCAGAACGAGAGCCAGTGCATCGCCGAGAACGGCACCCAAGCCCGCTCCCGCTTCGGTCGCCTCACCTGGACCCTGTCGCTGATGCGGAAACGGGGCGACAACAGCGTCTATCTCACCAGCCGCCGGGCCTTCCGCTCCGGGGGCTACAATACCCCGGCGCTGGGCGGCAGCCTGCGCCCCTACCAGACCTTCCGTCCGGAAACCCTCACCGATATCGAAGCCGGTGCGAAAGGACGCTGGGACATGGGAGGACTGTCGGGTTCCTATGCCGTCGCGGCTTATGTGGGCCTCTATTCCGACGTGCAGCGCGCGCTGTTTCCCGATGTCGACTACGACGGTGACGGCGACCTGACGACCGATCCCATCACGCTCTACGTCAACAGCGCCCGCGCGCGGGTGGCGGGGCTGGACGGCGATCTCTCGCTGGACCTCGGCGCGCGGACCCATGCGACGGTGAGCGCCTCCTGGATCGATACGCACTATACCAAGGTGATCGCGCCCGCCGCGCTGACGGGCCTGCTGGGCAGCGATCCGCTGCACAACCGCTTTACCTATACGCCCACCTTCAGCGGCACCGTGGCGCTGTCGCACGAAATCGACTTGCCGGGGCGGCTCGGCGTGCTGGAACTGCGGGCCGACTATGCGCATGTCAGCAGCGTGCGCTTCAGCGAGCGCCTCACCGAAAACTTCGCCCGGCAGCCCGCCTATGGTCTGCTCGGCGCCTCGCTGAACTGGATGCGTCCGGCGGGCCTGCCGCTGGAATTGCAGCTATGGGGCCGCAACCTGACCGACCGCTTCTATGCGAGCGGCGGGGGAACGCTCAACCCGGCCTATACGGCTGCGACGGTGATCCCCGGCCCGCCACGCACGATCGGCCTGCGACTGCGCTACACCTTCGAATAAGCGAAACCCTCAGGGCGCGACGAGTTCGGCCCGTGTCGCGCTTTCGTTTTCCACGCGGGCGATGCCTGCCGCTTCCAGGCTTTGCAGGAAGCCGCGCGTCACGCCGATGCGGAAAGTGCCGCTGATCGGATGGCGCGCCAGCGCCGGGCTGGAGACGATGATCTCCTGAGGGCTGTAGCGATTGATTTCCGCCACCGCCTCGGCCAGCGGAACCCGGTCGAAATCGATCACGCCCTTGCGCCAGGCCAGCCGCCGCTCGACCTCGACCGCGCCGGTGCGATAACCACGCCCGTTCCAGACCAGTTCCTGCCCCGGCGCCAAAGTGGCCGACTGCGCGGGCCTGCCGTCCACGGCGGGCATATCGACCCGCACGCGCCCTTCGGCCAGAGTCACGTCGACGCGCCCATCGGTCTCGCGCACCGCGAACTGGGTGCCCAGTGCCGTCACCGCGATCCGGCCCGCCGTTACCACGAAAGGCTTGCGCGGGTTCTTGGCGACTTCGAAGAACGCCTCGCCGCCGCGCAGGGCAGTGCTGCGCCGGGTGTCGCTCTCGGCCACGGTCAGCACCGTCGCGGTATTGGCGGTGATGACCGAACCGTCGGCCATGCGCAGCGTGCCCTGTTGCCCGACGCCGGTGGACAGCTCGCGGCTGTCGGCCACGGCAGACGTCGCCGGGGAAACGGACGTGTACTGCTGGAAACCAAGCACGCCGCCCAGCACTGCCAGCGCCATCGAGGCGGCGATGGCCGGGCGCACCCAGGCCTTGCGCCGACGCCGGTTGGCAAGCGCGCGTTCACGGATTTCGAGGATGCGCGCCTCGGTGCGCATGGCGCCGGAACCTTCCCAGGCCCGCTCCACCCTGGCCCAGGCGATGCGGTTGGCCTCGTCGCGCGCGTGCCAGCTTTCGAAATCCTCGTAGTCCCGCGCGGTCGCGCGCGGGGAGCGGAAGATGCTGAAATAGGCCGCCGCCGTCGCTTCCGGCGAATCGATCCGCTCCAGCGCATGGGCGTCGAACGGCCTCGGATCGAGGGGGCGGCTCATGGCAGGTCCCTCGCCGCCAGAAAGCGGACGGCTTTCATGAGATGGCGCCCGACCGCGCTGTTGGAGATGCCCAGATGCTCGCCGATCGCATCGTAGGACATTTCCTCGAAGCGGTGGAGCACGAAGGCGTCGCGCGTCATTTCGGGCATGTCTTCCAGGGCATTGGCCAGCCGGTCCACGTCCTCGCGCCCGCGCAGCACGCGCTCGGGGGTCAGTTCGTCGACCGGATGGAAAGCCTCGGTCAGTTCATGATGCGCGCCGCGATGGCGCACGGTATCGCGCCGGGCGCGGTCGGTCAGCACGCTGGCGGCGACCTGGAACAGATAGCCCTCGACATTGGCGATGGGATCGGCCTGCCCGCGCACATGCATGCGCACCAGCACGTCCTGCACCAGATCGTCGACGTCGCCCGGCTGCGCGCGCTTGGCGATGTAGCGGCGCAGGGCGGGTACGTGCGCGGACAGGTCCGCCCCCTCGGGACGGCCCGATTCCTGCCGGTTCGGCGATGTCCTGCGCAGCGAAAAAATGAGTCCGGCCTTCCGTGTCGAATGCCCGGCTTCCTTAGCCTCCGGCGGCCCGGCGCGTCACCCGGAATATTTTTTCATCGAAAGCGAATGATCCGCGATGCGCTGCGTCTTGCGACTATCGGCCTGCGATCAGGGACAGGCCGGATAAAAGGGGAAATAAAAAATGACCTGTCGCAGCCTTTCGGCTCTGCTTCTCGCGTCCAGCATCCTCGCCGTCGCCGCGCCCGCCCAGGCGCAAGAGGCCCAAAATCAGGCCCAGTCGCTCGACCAGCCGGGCGGCGACATCGTCGTCACCGCGCGCCGCCGCGAGGAAAGCGCGCAGACCGTGCCTGTCTCGGTCACCGCCTTCAACGCCGAAATGCTGCGCGAAAAAGCCGTCGTCAGCACCCAGGACCTGACTTACACGACGCCGGGTCTCAACGTCGCGCCGCAGACCTCGCGCGACACCCCCTCGATCGTCATTCGCGGCCAGCGCCGCGCCACCGCAGGCGCCGCCGCGCCTTCGGTCGTGACCTACTTCGCCGACGTGCCGCTGCCCAACGAAGGCTCGATCGTGCCGACCTTCGACATCGGCTCGATCCAGGTGCTGAAGGGGCCGCAGGGCACCCTGTTCGGCCGCAACACCACCGGCGGCGCGCTGCTGCTCTATCCCGTCGCGCCCGACTACGATCTGGCCGGTTACGGCCAGGTCACGCTCGGCTCCTACAACGAGACCACGTTCGAAGGCGCGGTGAACGTGCCGATCGTCGATGACCGTGTGGCCCTGCGCGTCGCGGGCCAGATCGCCCGCCGCGACGGCTATACCAAGAACCACGGGAACGGCGGCGATCTCGACGACCGCCACAACGACGCCTTCCGCGCGTCGCTTCTGCTCGAACCCGTGGACGGCCTGAAGAACACCACCGTGTTCGACTGGTACCGCGCCCGCGAGAACGGCACCGCCAACGTGCTGAGCGGCGTCTACCCGAACCCCGCCGTCAGCGGCGGCGGCACCGCGCGCACGGCGGCCAACCGCCCCTACTTCGACTGCGGCGTCGCCGGTTGCGACATCGACATCGCCCTCGCCGAACAGCAGGCGGCAGGCGTGCGCGACATCAGCACCAGCATCGATCCCTACTCGAACCGCACGTTCTGGGGCATCGCCAACACCTCCGAACTGGAAGTGGGCAAGGTCACCTTCAAGAACATCTTCGGCTACCGCCGCAGCAAGGTCGATGCCGCCCGCGACATGGACGGCACCTACCTCGCGCTCTACGACGGTATCTCGAACACCAACGTCAAGCAGGTCTCGAACGAGTTCCAGATCCTCGGCTCGCTGCTGAACGACCGGCTCGACTGGATCGTCGGCGCCTTCTATCTCAAGAGCGATCCGAGCGGCGTCAACGGCAGCGTCACCTATTCGGCGGTGATCCCCGGCAAGACCTTCACCTATAACGAGAACTACAACACCTCGACCAGCAAGGCACTGTTCGGCCAGGTCGGCTATGCCTTCGGCGGCTTTGCGGAAGGCCTGCGCTTCAACGGCGGCTTCCGCTACACCTGGGACAAGTCCTCGGGCTGCTCGGTGGCGACGCTCGACACCGCCGCCCACATCGGGCCTGACGGCTGCGCGACTTCGGGCGGCAAGACCGGGTCGGAAAGCTCCAAGGCACCGACCTGGACGCTGGGCTTCGACTACAAGGTCAACGAGGACGTGTTCCTCTACGTGACCAACCGCCGCGGCTACCGCTCGGCAGGCTTCAACCAGAGCGGCATGTCCTCGTACTTCGACGGTTTCGAAACCTTCAAGCCGGAGAAGGTCACCGACTACGAAGCAGGCATCAAGTCGAGCTGGGAACTGGGCGGCGTGAAGGGCCGATTCAACGTGGCGGCCTACACCAGCAAGTACAGCAACATCCAGCGCTCGATCTTCCCCGGCGCCGACTTCGACGGCGACGGCAATTCGGCCAACGATCCCAGCAGCCTGATCATCAACGCCGCCAAGGCGACGATCAAGGGCACCGAGTTCGACTTCTCGGTCACGCCGACGAGCGGCTTCACCCTCTCGGGCTTTGGCGCCTATACCGATGCCAAGTACGACGAGTACGACGCCCCCGCCGCCTTCATCCCGCTGCTCGGCAACAACCCGGTGAACAACAAGTTCTCCTACACCCCCAAGTGGACCCTGGGCGGCGGCGCCCGCTATGCTACCTATCTCGGCGACTTCGCCGAAATGGTGTTCAACGCCAACTGGTTCCACAGCACCAAGGTCTGGTACGTCGAGCGTCCGCTGGACACCAACGGCATCCAGAAGGCCTACGACACCGTCAACCTGAAGCTGGACTTCAACAATATCGAGAATCGCGGCATCGACCTCGGCTTCTTCGTGCGTAACCTGTTCGATGTGACTTATGCCGCTGCGGGCGGTGTCGTCACGCCGTCCGTCACCTCGACCACGCTCGTCTACAACGAGCCGCGCGTGATCGGTGCCCAGCTGCGCGTCTCCTTCGGGAAGCGCTGATTTCCGAGTACCGGCCCCCGCGCGGACACGATCCCACGCGGGGGCACCCTTTCGATACGACCTTCCATGGGGATAGCCTGATGAAATCCTTCGTTCGTACCGCTCTGTTCCTTCTCGCCGCCGGGGCCAGCGCGCCCGCGCTCGCAGGCCCGCTTGCCGAGGCCGACCGCACCGCGATCCTCGCCGACGTCGATCGCGGCGCCGCCGCCATGTCGCGCAATGCGCTGCAGATCTGGTCCTGGGCCGAAGTCGGCTTCCAGGAGACCAAAAGCTCCGGCCTGCTCCAGAAGGACCTCAAGGCCGCAGGCTTCCAGGTGACGCCGGGCGTCGCCGGAATGCCCACCGCCTTCGTCGCCAGCTTCAAGAGCGGAGACGGCCCCGTCATCGGCATCCTCGCCGAATTCGACGCCCTGCCCGGCCTCGCCCAGGCCGCCGAGCCGGAACGCCGGGTGATCGACGGCGTCGCCGGGCACGCCTGCGGCCACAACCTGTTCGGCGCCGCCTCGATCGCCGCCGCCATCGCCACCAAGAACTGGATGGTCGCCCACGGCATCAAGGGCGAGCTGCGCGTCTACGGCGCGCCTGCCGAAGAAGGCGGCTCGGGCAAGGTCTTCCTCGTCCGCTCGGGCCTGACCAAGGACGTTTCCGCCATGCTGCACTGGCACGCGGGTGACGGTTACAGCGCCATGCAGGGCCATGCACTGGCCAACGTCAGCGCCAAGTTCCGCTTCCACGGCCTCGCCTCGCACGCCGCCGCCGCGCCCGAGCGCGGCCGCTCGGCGCTCGATGCGGTCGAGGCGATGGACAATATGGTCAACATGATGCGCGAGCATGTCCCGCAGGAAACCCGCATCCACTACGTCATCACCGACGGCGGCAAGGCGCCCAACGTCGTGCCCGAGACCGCCGAGGTCTACTACTACGTCCGCCACCCCGACCAGCAGCAGGTGGCCGAGATCATGGAGCGCGTGAAGAAGGCCGCCGAAGGCGCGGCGCTCGGCACCGGCACCACGGTCGAGTACAACCAGATCGGCGGCACGTTCGACCTGCTGCCGAACGACACGCTCGGCCATGTCATGTACGACAACCTGAAGCAGGTGCCGCTGCCCACCTACACGCCGCAGGAACAGGCCTTCCTCGACAAGATCGGCGCCAGCCTGCCCAAGGGCGGCCGCAAGCGCGAGACCGGCGTCGCGCCTTATTCCAGCGGCGAGATCATGTCGGCTTCCACCGACGTGGGCGATGTCAGCTACACCACGCCGACGGCGGGCATGTCTGCCGGGACCTGGGCGCCCGGCACGCCGCCGCACAGCTGGCAGGCGGTCGCCGCCAGCGGCAACAGCGTCGGCACCAAGGGCGCGGAAGTCGCCGCCAAGACCCTGGCGCTGACCGCCGCGCAGCTGTTCCAGAGCCCGGACACGCTGGCCGCCGCGAAGCAGGAACTCGACGAACGACGCGGGCCGGACTTCGTCTATCGCTCGCTGCTCGGGGACAAGGCGCCCTCGCTCGATTATCGCAAGGCATCGTCTTCCAAGGACTGATTGCCTTTTACAGAATTGACCGGACCCATCCTGACCCCGGTTCCGCCGCTCCAAATCCGGCGGAACCGGGGGCTTTTTTTGGGCTTCACGCACTCCCTTCGAAAAGAGAATTTCCTATGTCGCGTCGCCTGACGACTTTCATCGTCGCCGGGATGGTTTCCGGCGTCTGCGCGGGGTTCGCCGCCAACCGGCTCGTCGGCGATACGCCCGAGACGGCCCGGGAAGTGGCGGGCTACTTCCACCTGCTCGCCGACGTCTTCCTCCATCTCATCAAGATGATCATCGCCCCGCTGGTGTTCTCCACGCTGGTGGCGGGCATGGCGCATATGGGGGACAGTAAAGCGCTGGGCCGGATCGGCGGGCGGGCGATGGCCTGGTTCCTCACCGCCAGCCTGCTGTCGCTGGCGCTGGGGCTTGTCCTCGTGAACCTGCTGGCCCCCGGCGAGGGGCTGCACCTCATCCGCAGCGGCGCCGCCTCGGCGGTCGATGCGCAAGCGCTCAACTTCCGCGACTTCGTGCTCCACGTCTTCCCGACCTCGATGGTCGGGGCCATGGCGGAGAACTCGATCCTGCAAATCGTCGTCTTCTCGATCTTCGTGGGCGTGGCGCTCACCGCGCTCGGGGAAGAGGCAAGACCCATCGTCACGCTGATCGAGGCGATGGTGAAGATGATGCTGACGGTGACCGGCTATGTCATGCGCATGGCGCCGCTGGCGGTATTCGGCGCGCTGGCGGCGGCCGTGACGACCGAGGGCATCGGCGTGCTGGCGACCTTCGGGCGACTGGTCGGCTCGTTCTATCTCGCGCTCGGGACGCTGTGGCTGCTGCTGGTCTGCGCCGGTGCCCTGTTCCTCGGCAGGCGGATTCTCACCCTGCTGCGGCTGGTGCGCGAACCGGTGCTGCTGGCCTTTTCCACCGCATCGTCCGAGGCCGCCTATCCCAAGATGCTGGAGCAGCTCGACCGCTTCGGCGTGCCGCGCCGCATCTACAGCTTCATCCTGCCGCTGGGCTACAGCTTCAACCTCGACGGTTCGATGATGTACGCCACTTTCGCGACGCTGTTCATCGCGCAGGCCTATGGCATCGACCTGCCGATCCTCACCCAGATTACGATCCTGCTGGTGCTGATGGTGACCAGCAAGGGCATTGCCGCCGTGCCCCGCGCCTCGCTGGTCGTCGTCGCGGCGACCCTTGGGCAGTTCGACCTGCCGGTGGAGGGCATCGCCTTCATTCTGGCCGTAGATCACTTCATGGACATGGGCCGCACCGCCACCAACGTCCTCGGCAACGCCATCGCGACGGCAGTGATCGCGAAATCCGAACAGAAGGTGGAGGCGGCGCAAGGCGCATCCATCGAATGCGCCGCCCCGGCGTGAGATGGCAGGGAGAAGCGCTTCACGAGAGCGCTTCTCCCTTGTGTCCTTAGAGACCGTTTGAAAATTCGCGAAATGCGAATTTTGCGGCACCGGCCCTCCCCCGTTCCGAAGAACACGAAAAGGTCCGGGGGACCTTTTCGCTGAGGGGGCCTACCACCCATCGGTAGTATCCTGCGGGTGGTAGGGTGGGGGAGAGGGCCGGTGCCGCTACGAAAATGCCCCTGCGGGCATTTTTCAAACGGACTCTTACCGGGCGGGTTCCGCGACCGGCAGGTCACGGCGTCCATATCGCGCATAGAGCGTCGGCAGGACGAACAGCGTGAGCAGGGTCGCCGAGATCAGCCCCCCGATCACCACCGTGGCGAGCGGCTTCTGCACTTCCGCGCCTGCCCCGGTGCCCAGTGCCATCGGCACGAAACCGAGGCTGGCGACAAGTGCCGTCATCACCACAGGGCGCAGGCGCTGGATCGCGCCGGAGCGGGCCGCCTCGGCGCGTTCCATGCCCTTGCGCATAAGGTCCTGGATCGACGAAACCATGACCAGACCGTTGAGCACGGCAATCCCCGACAGCGCGATGAAGCCCACCGCCGCCGCGATGGAAAAGTCCATGCCGCGTGCGAACAGCAACAACACGCCGCCGACCAGCGCCAGAGGAACCCCGGTGAACACGATGGCCGCATCCCGGATCGAACCGAGCGCGCCGTACAGCAGCAGCAGGATCAGCGCGAAGCAGGCCGGGATAACCAGTTGCAGCCGCGCCCTTGCGGAGGCCAGATTCTCGAACTGGCCGCCCCATTCCAGATAGCTGCCTGCCGGAAGCCGGACCTCGCCCGCAATAGCCGCCTGAGCTTGCGCAACCACGCTGCCGACATCGCGGCCCCGCACATTCGCTTGGACGACGACCCTTCGCTTGCCGTTCTCGCGGCTGATCTGGTTCGGGCCGTCGACGACGCGGATGTCGGCGACACTGGCCAGCGGCACGAACCCTCCTCCCGGCACCGGCACCTGAACCTGCTCCAGCACGCCGATATCGGCACGCTGCGCTTCGGACAGGCGGATGACGACCGGGAAGCGGCGATCGCCCTCGAAGATCATGCCCGCCTCGCGCCCGCCGAGCGTGGCTGTGACGATATCCTGCACGTCCTGCGCGGTGACGCCGAGGCGCGCCATGGCATCGCGATTGGCGCGAATGTCGAGCATGGGAAGTCCCGTGGTCTGCTCCACTTTCACGTCCACCGCCCCCGGCGTGCGGCGCAGCACTCCGGCGATCTTCTCGGCTGTGGCATTCATGGCATCGAAGTCTTCGCCGAAGACCTTGACCGCGATGTCGCCGCGCACCCCGGCGATCAGCTCGTTGAAGCGCATCTGGATGGGCTGCGTAACCTCGTAGGCATTGCCCGGAAACCTGTTCAGTTCCTTTTCCAGCCGGGCCACGAGGGCCTCCTTGGTAAGCCCCCTGTCGGGCCACTGGTCGCGCGGCTTCAGCATCACGAACATGTCGGTGGCATTGGGCGGCATCGGATCGGATGCCAGTTCCGCCGTGCCCGTCTTGGAAAAGACGAACCGCACTTCCGGTTGCCGCGACAACATCCGCTCGATCGGCACCTGCATCGCCTGACTCTGCTGAACCGACGTTGCGGGGATGCGCAGAGCCTGGATCAACAGATCGCCCTCATCGAGCTGCGGCAGAAAGACCTGTCCCAGCGACAGGAATGCGGCGATGGCGAGGGCAAACCCGCCGATCCCCACACCCACCGTCGTGCCCGGCCGCTTCATCGCCTTGTCGAGACCCGGCGCATAGCGCGCCTTGAGCCAGGCCATGATCCGGCCCTCCTTCTCCTCCACGCGGTTGGAAAGCCAGATCGCGATCGCGGCGGGCACCGCCGTCAGAGAGAGCACGAAGGCGAAGGCCAGCGCCATGATGACGGTCAGCGCCATCGGCACGAAGGTCTTGCCCTCCACGCCGCTGAGCGTGAGGAGCGGGATATAGACGAGAATGATGATCGCCTGCCCATAGACCGAAGGCCGGATCATCTCGCGAGCAGCGGCAGCCACCGTGGCAAGACGCTCCTCCACGGTCAGCAGGCGCCCGTTGTCATGCTGCTGCTCCGCCATGCGCCGCAGCGCATTCTCGACGATGATCACGGCGCCATCGACGATCAGCCCGAAGTCCAGCGCGCCAAGGCTCATGAGGTTGGCCGAGACACCGGCCCTGAGCATGCCGAAGCCGGTCAGGAGCATCGTGACCGGGATCACCATCGCCGCGATCAGCGCCGCGCGGAAGTTTCCGAGCAGCGCGAAAAGCACGACGATGACCAGCAGCGCCCCTTCGCCCAGATTCCCCGCAACGGTCGCGATCGTCGAATTGACGAGCTGCGTGCGGTCCATCACCGGCTGCACGATCACGTCGGGCGGCAGCGAGGCGTTGATCTCCCGAAGGCGATCCGCGACCGCGGTGGCGACCGTCCGGCTGTTCTCGCCAATCCGCATGATCGCGGTGCCGACGACGACCTCGGTGCCGTTCTCGGAAGCCGAGCCCATGCGGATGGCCTGCCCGGTTCGGACCTCGGCAACCTGGCCGAGCGTGACGGGAACGCCGTCGCGCGTCGCGATCACGACCTTGGTCAGTTCGCTGGCGTTCCGGATCAGCGCGTCGGACCGCACGGCCAATCCCTCGCCGTTGCGGTTGACGAAACCGCCGCCCACGCTCGTATTGTTGCGCTCCAGCGCAGTGGCGAGATCGGTGAGCGTGATGTTCATCGCCGCAAGACGCTGGACATCCGGGACCACAAGGAACTGCTTGGCATAGCCGCCGATGGAGTCGACCCCGGCCAGCCCCTTGGTGTTCTTGAGCAAAGGCGAGACGATCCAGTCCTGCGCCGTTCGCAGATAAGTCGCCTTATCGGTCTCGCCGGTCAGGCGCTCGCCTTCGGGCGTGATGTAGCTGCCGTCCGGCTGCATGCCCGGCTCACCGGGAACGTGCTTGTCGTCGTTGCGGTGTTCGAGGCGGACGGTCCACATGTAGACCTCGCCAAGCCCGGTGGCGATCGGCCCCATCTCGGGATTGACCCCGGCGGGAAGGTTTTCCTTCACCCCGGTCAGGCGCTCGCCCACCTGCTGGCGCGCGAAGTAGATATCCGTGCTCTCGTCGAACACCGCGGTGATCTGCGCGAAGCCGTTGCGGCTCAGCGAACGGGTATGTTCGAGGCCGGGAATACCGGCCAGCGCGGTCTCGATCGGGAACGAGACCTGTTTTTCGACCAGTTCCGGCGACAGCGCCGGGGCGCGGATATTGATCTGCACCTGGTTGTTGGTGATGTCCGGCACCGCGTCGATGGGGAGCCGGTACAAGGCGGCGGCGCCGATAACGGCGGCAAGGACGGTCAGCAGCAGGACGAACCAGCGCTTGCGAACCGCCCAGTCGACTATGGGGGCGATCATCGGCTCAGTCCTCGTGCGCCGCTTCGCCCTTGCCGAGTTCGGCCTTGAGCGTGAAGCTGTTGACGGTGGCGATCTGCTCGTTGCCCTTCAGGCCCGACCTGACGATCACGGTGCCCCCGGCGTTGTCGCCCAGCGTGACGGGCACCGCCTGGAACCCGGTCCCGGTACGCACGAAGATCACGCTCCTGCCCGCGACCGTCTGGATGGCGGTGCTCGGCACGCGCACGGCGCTGTCGCTGCCCTCGCCATTCAGCTGGACCGAAGCCGTGACCGGCTCGCCCACGCGCCATTGCCCGGCGCGATTGTCGAGCGTGGCCATGACCGGCACCAGCCGGGTCTGCGGATCGAGCGCGGGCGAAACGAACGTCACCTTGGCGGTGGCACTGCGGCCGGATGCGGTAACGGTCACCGAACTGCCCGGCTTCACCCGACCGGCATCTGCCGGTTGCAGGCTCAGCGCAAGCGAGACGCTCGACAGATCGGCGATCCGGTAAAGTTCGGCATTGGCATCGACGGTCTGGCCGAGCACGACGCTGCGAGCGATGACCTGTCCGGATATCGGCGCGGTAATACCAAGGCGGTTGAGGCCGCCCCCGCCGACACCCGCCGCCGAAATCTGGCCCTGCGCCTGCCGGTAGGCGATCCGGGCCTCGGTGGCCGCCGTCCGCGCCGCGATCAGGTCCTGCTCGGGCGAAACGCGCTGGGCGAACAGACGCTGCTCGCGGGCCAGATTCGCATTGGCCAGTGCGAGACGCGCGCGACTTGCCTCGACTTCGCCCTTGAGCATGGCGGCTTCGCGGCTCTCGATCACCGCCAGAACCTGGCCGCGCCCCACCGACTGGCCGAGATTCCGGTCGAGCGCCACCACGCGCCCGCCGATCGCCGCGGAAACGACTTGCGTGCCTTGCGGGTCCCCTTCGACGATCGCCGGCAGTTCGAGCGTGCCCGAACCGCCCACCACCGGACGGCCAAGCTGGATGCCCGCCGAAGCGATCTGTTCCGGCGTAAGCGTGACCTTGTCGTCATCGGCATGGCCGGTCTCGTCTGACTCTTGGTCCTTGGGGGCGGCATCCGGTGAACTGCCGCCGCCACACCCCGCGAGCGAGAGCGCCAGCGCGGCACAGGCAAACATGTAAAGCTTCATGACGCTCAATTCCCCCCTTGAGGCGCGACAGCGGGCGCGGTCAGGCGCTCCAGCTGCGCGCGGGCATTCTGATAGGCGGCCAGCGCATCGATGGCCGAGACGCGCGTCTCGGCAAGCGTGCGTTCGGCATCCAGCAGGTCGAGTTGGCCGAACTTGCCCTCGCGGTAGCCGATGCGGGCGATCCGTGCGGCCTCCTGCGCGGCGGCCAGTGCCGGACCGGCGGCTGCTCTTGCCGCCGTGGCGGCATTGTCGGCCTCGGCCTGGGCGTCGGTGATGGCCTGTTCGATATCGAGCGCGCCGACGCGCCGCTGTGCCTCGGCCTGAATGCGCCGGGCGCTGGCCTGCTCAAGCGCGGCGCCGCCGTTGTCGAACACCTGTAGCGGGATGGACAGTGTAAACACCGCCGCGAAATCGTTGCTCGCCTCCAGTCGGCGCACGGAAGGTCCAACATCCACGTCGGGGACGCGGTTCGCACGGGCCAGCCGGACCTCGGCATCGGCCATGGCCAGATCGGCATCGGCCGCCGCCAGCGCCAGCGTCCCCTGCGGATCGACCGGCAGGCCCGGTCCGTAAGCATCGGAAGGCAGGCGATCGAGCAGGCCCGCATCGAGCGCTCCATCCAGCGCCCGCCCCATGCGCCGTTCCAGATTGATCCGCGCGGCGCGGGTCAGGCGGTCGTGCTTTTCGACGTTCGCCTCCGCCGCTATGCGGGCGACATCGGCCCGCTGCTGTTCGAGCGGCGATGCACGGCCCGCCTGCACGCGAATGCTCGCGGCCCTGAGAGTATCACCGGCGATCCGGGCCTGGTCGCGTGCCGTTGCAAGTCGGCGTTCGGCTGCGATCGCCGCGACGTAGAGCCGGGTGGTCTGAAGCCGCAGGTCGGCAGCAACGATCGCGGCCTGAAGCTGCGTTCTGGACAGTTCCGCCGAGGCCGCCGCGACCCGAGCATTGCGCTTGCCGCCCCGTTCGAGGGTCTGCAGGAAACCGACCGTCGTCTCGTTGCTGCGAAGGCCATTGTAGGCCCCGGTTCCGGCGACATTCTCTATCTGGGCCTGCGCCACGGGATTGGGACGCAGCCCGGCTACCCGCCGCCCGGCTTCGGCGGCACGGATACCGGCCTTGGCGGCTTCGATGGCGGGCCCGCTTCCGCCCGCTGCCGCAACGGCTTCATCGAGGGTGACTGTTCGGCCCGAAGACTGCACCGCGCGCGGCGGCGCAATGTCCTGCGCCTGCGCGACGGCAGCGCACGACGTGGCGGCCAGCAAAGCCGCTATGATCCTGTACATGAAGCTATTCCCGATTGAAGAAGGACAGGCCTCGGCCGCACAAGCGCGCGCCGGAGCCGTTCGAATTCAATCAGGCGATGGGGGGTCGCAGATCAGGCCCAGCGATCCACCGGCCGAGGCCCTGCGAGCGCGCAGCGGGAACGCATTCCTTCAGCGCGCTGCGAAGCTGGGGGTCCATGTCCCGGGACGGCAGGAAGGAGGCACCGCCATGACAGTTCGCGTGGTGGTGCGGCACGCCCTTGTCGGCGTCGCCCTGCGATTGGTCCGCGTCCCCTTCGTCGTGGACGTAGCCGGAACATTCCATCGTCACCGGACCAGAGATCTCGGCAGCATGAAGGGCAGCGGTCGCCAGAAACGACGACAGCAGCATCAGCAGCAGAGAAACGCCCCAGCGCGACATGGGCCCGCCCATACCGCATTCGCGAGGCCCTGTCATCTCGAAGTCTCGCCCTTCGCAAGGCGGATTATCGCACGGTTGAAGCACGGGACTTCCCGGTCTTCGTCTCAGGAGCGCGCTTTGGCCACGGTGCCCTGAAGTTCTGGAAAACACTCGCGCGCAAGGCTTTTCCACATGGGTTCCACGGCATCCTTCCAGTCGCCGTAACCATAAAGAACCAGAGTGCCGTCATGGCGCGCCTCGAACGACATGAGCGGGTTGGTGGGGGTGTCGACATCCTTGGCCACGCGGAAATCAACCTTGCGCCCGAATTCCACCGAAAGGTTTTCGCTCACCCCGACATCGTCGAATTCGGTTTCGACACAGGCCGCAACTTCACCGATGGGACGATCCGAATGCGCCTTGATGGAGGCCGAGACCGAAGGCATCGCAGCCGAAAGCAGGATAGCGGCAAGAAACATGACGCGTTGATACCACGAGTGGACAGATGGCCCAAGGCCGCCCGTCAGCGGGCGGGGCACCTGGTGAGTATGACGTTCAAAGGATCGGGCAAAAGATCCGGCAAAGGATCAGGACGGATTTCCAAAGAAATGGTCGATCACATCCCGCGCCAGGCGGGCAGGCTTGAGCGTGGCGGCATCGAGACAGCACCAGCTGGACTTGACCTCGGCAAGGACTTCCTCCCCGCGCTTGATGATCGTTTCGTAGAAGGCCCGCGCGCCCTGGACCTTTTCCAGCAGCACGGTGGCGATCACGTCGTCCCCCAGGAACGTCGGCTTGCGATAGGTGATCTCGTGCTTGAGCGCGACCCACAAGTGCTGGCCGGCCACGTCGGTCGGCGCGATGGCGCGCCAATGGTCGAGAACCGCGTCCTGCACCCACTTGAGGTAGCTGGCATTGTTCACATGACCCATGAAGTCGATGTCTGCAGCATCGACGCCGATGCGGAACTCGTGGGGAATCGCGGTGCTCACGGCATGACTCTAACAGAACTGCGGCCCGCGCAGCAGACAAATATCATCGCTTTCGGATAAACCCGGATTATTGCAGAGCCGCGACAGCGGCAGGGATCGCCGCCAAGGTCCGGACGACCATCCCTGCCCGCGACCGTTTTTTCGTTACAGCGATTTGGCCATGTTGAGATGGGCCGTGACGGTCGGAACCAGTTCCTTGGCAAAGGCCTGGAGCGGCGCGGAATCCCCGCTGGCGGCATAGGCCTTGAGCGCCGTCAGAGTCGCCTGATGGGCCTCGACCTGGGCCTTGGCATAGGCCTTGTCGAACTCGGCACCGGTCAGCTTGCCCAGCGAATCGACGGTCTGCTCCTGCGCATCGCTCAGCGTGGCAGAGGGGGTGATCGCGGGAGAAAGCTTGCCGGTGACGCCCTTGAGCTTCTCGGTCGAGGCGGTGTGCGCATCGATCATCTTGTCGGCAAAGCGCTTCACCGCCGCCGAGCTGCCCTTGGCCACGGCCAGCTTGGAGGTCTCGATCTCGAAGGCGTCGCTTGCGGCGGCCGTATTGGCGAAAGCCTGCGCCGGACTTTGCGTGGCCGTGCCCGTCGGCACGTCCGCGCCCGGAATGGCGCCGGGAACGACGCCGGTTGCCGTGCTCGTGGCCACGTCGCTGGTGGCCGGCGCTTCTTTCTTGCAGGCCGTCAGCGCAAGAGCGGCGAACGAGACGGCGAAAAGTACCCGGTGCTTCATGGTGAGTTCCTCTTCCAGACTATGCCTCTGCGTGAACCATCTTCTCCGCCGAGCGTTCCCGCACAGGCTGCTTCCGGTCGCCCGGACCGGCAAAGCACCCTTTCCTGCCAGGAGCACGACTATGGGAATCCTCGGAAACATCTTCGACAAGGTCTTCCATCGCAACAAGGCGGAAGCTGCCCCCGCACCTGCCCAAACTGCCCCAACGGCGCCTGCCGCGACCACACCTGCCAGTTCCGCGCCTCCAACTGCTCCGGCACCTGCGGCCGAGCCTGTCGATGTCGGCGCCGTGCTGGAGGAAATGGCTTCGATGAAGGCCGACCATGGCGGCAACTACAAGACCTCGATCGTCGATCTGCTGAAACTGCTGGACCTCGATTCCAGCCTTGCCGCACGCAAGGAACTGGCGGACGAACTGGGTGTTCATGTCGCCGCGGACGGGTCGGCGGAACAGAACATCGCCCTGCACCGCGCGGTCATGGACAGCCTTGCGGAGAACGGCGGTGTGGTTCCGGACAGCCTGCGCCAATAGCCGTCGCGCCAGCGGATCGGATCGCGGGCGATCGGCAGAACCGATCGCCCCGGTTTCAGTTCCTCAACATATTCCAGTCGTCATCGCCGCCCTTTGCCCGCAGGACATCGAGCGCGGTCTGAACGTGGATCGCGGCAAGGTCCTGCCCGCAAGCATCGAGACGCCCGACCGCCTCCTGAAGCAGGGCAGCAATGCTGCGCAATTCAAGGATAAGCTGCTCCTGGTTGGTGAGTGCCATACAGAACCGTCTCTCCCCCTGGCCCTGACGCCAAGGCTAAGCGATCGGAGACGCTTCACCAAGTGGAATTACGTATGATTTATGGCGAATATCAGACGATCCGTGCCGCGCGCCTGAGATAGTCGTGCATCAGGGTGGCGCCCTTCTCGGTCAGGCGAATGTCGCCGCCCAATCTGTCGCTTCCCGGTGCGTGAAGGACAAGCCCTTCTGCCTCAAGGACATTCACCCACCGCTGGGTCGTATTCCAGGATACCGTGCGGCCGGGCATGGTGCGGCTTTCGGACTGCCCGATATAGAGGTCGAGAAGGATGTCCCATGCGGGATCTCCAAAGAAGTCCGCACCGAACACGTCATCCCGCAGCCGCCGGCAGCTGCAGATGAACTCCGCCATCGGCACCAGATCGGCAGGTTCCAGAGTATCGCCGGGGTCGTCTTCGCCCTCGCGCTTCAGCAACCGGCGCGCCAGAACCGCCAGCTTCGGCGCGACGCCGGCGGCTTTCCCTTCCCGCAGTTTCCTACCCATTTCCCCCGCTTCTCGATTCCGCGATCGCAGCTCATACCGCAGTTGCGAATGCCGTAAGCGCACCATGCTGACAACGGCGCAGCGGCGATAGATGGCGAGACTGCAAAAAGTTAATCAGCAGGGCTTCATCGACGACGGGCGGCGGCAACCAGCGCGTAAGTCGTCACGCCGCTGATGGCCAGAGCCAGCACGAGGCCCGCGATCGCGCCCCACTTCGCACCCACCGGCCCAGAAGAAACCCGCCGAGCGCCAGTCCCATGAGCGGGAGGACCACCAGGGCAAGGCAGCCGATTGCGAGCACGGGTATTTCTCCTGTCAGGTTGCGAGGCCCTTGCGCGCCCTGTCCTGAACAGAAGCTTTCGGTCCTGTGCCGGTCTTTCCCGCGCCGCAGCGGATTTGGACGCCCCCGTCTCCCGTTTACCGGCCCGGCACCAGACGCATCGCCGCGCCGCCGTGAGCCGCCACCCGCGCCCGGATCGAGGCCGAGACGGCCACGACATCCCTCCCGTCACGTCATGAAGAACTCGACCGGCACGACCAGTTCGATGGCTTCTCCCTTTACGTCCTGCGGCGGTGGCGGCAGCGGCTGCGCTCGCTTCGGCAGGGCCAGCGCCTCCGTGTCGAGCGAGCGGATGCCGGATGAACGCTCCAGTTTGACCGAAAGCACTTTGCCCTGCCGGTCCATGACGAAGCGGATGTAGGGCACGCCCTGCTGCCGGGCGAAATGGGCGTCGCGCGGATAGCGCTTCACCCTGTCGAGGGCGCCGAGGACAAGGCCCTGCCAGGTCGGCTTGCCGCTCGACACCTGCGGGGCGGGCGGAGCGGGCTTGCTGACCGGGGCCGTCGTTTCCTTGACCGGCGGGCCGGGATCGGGCGGGCTGGGCGGCGAAGGCGGCGTGGCGGCGACGACGTTTGGCCCTGGAACGACTATCTTCGGTGCCTCGGTTTCCCGGGCCTTGGGCACGGGTTTGTTCTTTTTGACCTGCTCGGGGCCGGGAGCAACCTCGCGAACGGGCTTGGGCGGGGCAGCAGGCGGCGCGACGTTGAAAGCGCTGATCGCGGGCGGCGCCTGGGGGGCGCTGTAACGGGTCCAGGTCAGGAGGGCACCCGCAAGGACCAGCAGTCCGATCGCGATCGTGCCGCTCAGCCCCAGCAGGCGGGTGCCCAGCGGCATGGGCAGGTCCGCATAGCGAAGGGGCGGGGCGAAAGGCTCGGAACCGGACGGCCGATCCGGCGAGGCGAGGCGTGGGGGAACGGCAAGGGCAACGGTCATCGTGTTCATCCGGTCGGCAGAGCAAGGATGGTGACCCGGCAGATCAGGCCGAGGGCAAGGAGGCAGGCCCGTCCAGTGTGGAGACCCGCCATCGCTGGCGAAACGACGAAGGACGGGCGGCATCGCTGCCGCCCGTCACCGTCATGGGGCGATTGCCGGTCACGTCGGCCCGCTCAGAAGGCGTAGCGCACCGTTCCCATCACATTGCGAGGTTGGCCGTAGACGCTGAGCGTATACATGCTGACGTAATAGTGCTTGTCGAACAGGTTGTTGACGTTGACCGAGGCCGAGAGGCGATCGTTGAACTCGTACCTCGCCAACAGGTTGGCGACGGCATAGTCGCCCTGCGCGATGCGGAAGGTCTTGTAGGGATAGTAGGTCGCGCTGGTCCAGTTCACCCCGCCGCCGAGCGTGAGCGGACGCTCCGCCACGTCGAACTTGTAGGTCGTCCACAGCTTCACCGTATCCTTGGGGATCTGGGTGAGCGACCGCACGCCCTCGGCATCGCGGGTGACGACGTGGGTATAGCTGGCCGAGACGTTCCAGCCCGGCAGCACCTCGCCGTTGACCTCCGCTTCGATGCCCCGCGTCTTGGCGCCCTTGACCGGGCGGTAGGCCTGAACGTCCGTCGTGCCCGGCACGAGCAGGCCGTCGTCCAGCTCGCCCACGTTGTCGCGGATCACCTGATAGAGCGCGACGCTGGCGTTCAGGCGGTCGTCGCGGAATGCGCCTTTCCAGCCGATCTCGTAGTTGGAGCCGATGATCGGCGGCAGCACGTTCCCGTCCCGGTCCAGACTGCTCTGCGGCTGGAAGATGTCGGCATAGCTGGCGTAGAGCGAATGATGCCGGTCGAGATCGACGACCAGCCCGGCATAAGGCGTGAACTTGCCCCGCGCCCGCGTGTCGCCATACGTCGAGCCGCTGCCGCTGGGCAGCAGTACCATGTAATTCCGGTAATCGAAATTGGTGAGGCGTCCCCCGAGGATGACGTTAACGCCGTCGACAGGCTTCAGCCGCGCCGAAGCGTTGACGCCCTGCTGCTTATAGTAGAAATACTGCGTCAGTGCGGGCGTATAGCTTGCAGGCTCGGGGAACTGATTGTTCCAGGTGTAGTAGTTTATGACCTTGCTGCCCGTGCCGGACGATGCCGCATAGTCATTGTAGTAACGATTGTAGTTGTAGCTGACATAGAGCTCATGTTCGCGGCCGAACAAGTGCAGCGGGCCGGAGAGAGACGCCAGGACGCCCTGCTGATCCTGCTTCGCATAGCCGTAGGAGGCATCCACCGTGGCGGCCCCGGTTTCCTCGTTCAGGCTCGCATTGACCGAACTGGGCTGATAGCGGGCGCTTTTGAAATGGCGCTCGACAGTCATGAAGTTGGCGTTGGCCTTGAACACCCAGTCGTGCGGCAGTCGCTGTTCCAGCGCCAGCGCATAGTTGTAAGTGTCGAAGTCGTCTCCGCCCCAGGGGGCACCGGTGCTGTAGGAGCGCGGAAAGTTCGTCTGCTTGCCATTGCTGAAGACACCGGGAACGCCGGGTGCGCCGCTCGGACGGTAGCGTTGGTAATCGATGCTGCCGCGCACCAGCGTCGTGTCGGTCACGTCGGCCTCGATCACGCCGTAGAGCAGGCTGCTCTTCTGGCTGTAACCGTCCATGAAGGTGTCGTTGTCCTGCGCCATGGCGACGGCGCGGGCGCGGATGGCACCGCTCTTCACCAGCGGACCGGAGATGTCCGCCTCGGCACGGTAGAAGTTCCAAGATCCGACATTGGTCTGGAGATAGCCCTGCAATTCGCGCGTGGGGCGTTTGCGGATCAAGTTGACGAGGCCGCCCGGATCGCCCGCACCGGTCATCAGCCCGGTGGCGCCGCGCAGCACCTCGATCCGGTCGTAGAGCGCGGTATCGAGCGCGGTCTGGGGCACGGTACGCGTGGTATTCTGCACTTGCGTCAGCACGCCGTCGTACTGGAAGCTGTTGACCGCGCCGCCGCGCGCGGAAATGCCGAAGCGCTCGCCGCCGTCGCGGGTCAGGTTGATGCCCGGTGTCTGCTGGAGCACGTCGGTTATGGAAACGAGGCGCTGGTCGTCCATCCGTTCGCGGGTGATGACGCTGATCGACTGCGGCGTCTCGCGCAGGGTCAGCGCAAGTCCGGTGGCCGTGCTGCCGGGTGCGTTCGTGGTGTAGGACCGGGTGCCTTCAGTGGCCGAGGCATCGCTGGAATAGGGCGCCGCCGCGGCTCCGCCTTCGCCCGCGCCCGCGCCCGCGACCCGGACTGGCCCGAGCTGGATGGTGTCGCCGCCCGCGCTTTCCGGCGCCCTGCCCAGCGCGACCGAGCGGCCGTCGATCTGTCGCCAGGTCACGCCGGTTCCGGCCAGGAGGCGGCTCAGCGCCTCGAACGATCCCATGCTGCCCGATACGCCGGGACTCTGCCGCCCGGCCAGCACCCCCTGATCGGCGGTAATCCGCAGCCCGGACTGCAAGCCGAAGGCGGTGACGGCACCTTCCAGCGACTGCGGCGGAATATTAAACTGCGCCTTCGCCTGCGAGGACGACGCGCTTTGCGCCAAGGCCGGCAGTGCGGGCAGCATCGCCGCGGCGCTGGCCCCGATCAGCAGCGCCCTGAGGATCGACTGTGCTCGCCCGGCGTGGGACGAGGCTGAAACTTCACGCATGAAACCCCCGAATGATTTTCGCTCGAACACGGCTGATGCACATGACTTGCAATAGCCGTTCATTCAGGTGACGAGCCTCGGGCGGGCAGCGTCTCACACTCTGCGAAAATTCTTTTCCGGATGACGATCAGGCCGGCGTGACGATGATGATCCAGGGGGTGATCCGGGTCATCCGCGCCCCGCCCGAACTCAGCAGCGTCCGCAACGAGCCGACCGGGTCGGCGAGATCGTAGACGCCCGTGACGCGCGCCGATTTCAGCACATCGTCGCGCACGAAGATATGGCCCCGGAAATGGCGGCCGAGAAGTTCGGTCACCTCGGCGATGCTGGTGTTGCGCACGGCAAGACGCCCCGATCGCCAGGCGCCGATCTCGAGCGGGCTGACGGCGACCACGCCGTTTCTGCCGGTCTCCCGGTCGATAGTGAGGCGCTGACCGGGCCTGAGCGCCACCGTCAGCGGACTGGCCCCCGGTCGCTCGACCCGCACCGACCCCCGCGCCACGCTGACGTCCAGCGTTTCGCGCGTCATCCCGACGTCGAAGGCGGTGCCTGTGACGGTCACCGTCATGTCCGCCGCCTGCACGGTGAACGGACGCGCGGTGTCATGGGCGACATCGAAGAAAGCTTCCCCTTGAAGCAGGCCGATGCGGCGATGCCTGCCCGCGAAATCCTGCGTGATCGCGCTCTGTGCGCCCAGCGCGATCCGCGATCCGTCCGCCAGTGCGAGAGCCCTGTTCCGGGCAATGCCGCTCGTCTCGTCCGCGCGCAGCTGGAGCATGACCTGCGGCCCGGACAGGACCGCCACAAGCGCTGCCGCCACCGCACCGAGGGCAACACGCCTGGCGATGCGCGGGGCGGTAGCAAGCGCGTGATAGCCTCGCCGCTTCGGCTTCCGGTCGGCTGCTACCGGCACTGGCGGCACGTCCGGCCCGGCCGTCCGCCAGTCCGCGACATGAGCGGGTGGTGTCCGCAAGGTCAGCCGAACGCTGCGCTCCAGCAAGGCCCATGCGTTCCGGTGGGCGGCGTCGCTTTCCAGCCATGCGTCGAACCGGGCACGAAGGTCCAGATCGTCCGGCGCGTCCTGAATGCGCAGGTGCCAGTCCGATGCCTCCGCCAGCGCTGCGTCCGGCAGTGCGTTCTCTCCGTGTCCTGCAACAGGTGTGGCCGTCATGAATGCATCGCCTCGTCGAACCCATGAACAAGACGAGCCTCGCGCGCGCCCGTCTCGACTTGCGTTTCAAACTGCGTCTCAACCGGCATCGTCTTCCCCCTCCGGCCCCATGCGTTCGACGGTGCGCATGACATGAATCATCGCGTCCTGCACCAGCCGATGCGCCGTCGCGCGCGAAACGCCGAGATGCTGCGCAATCATCGTCGAGGACATCTCTCCGAACACACTCATTTCATAAGCGCGCCGTTTCTTGTCCGGCAAAGCGGCCAGGGTCGCCAGAACGAGGCGCGCCTCGTCACCGCAGAGCAGTTCGTCCTCGGCTGACGCGGCAAGGGGCTGCGGATCGCGGGTCAGGACATAGGCCGCATTGCGGCGCTGCTCGGCCGCATCCCGCCGCGTCCAGTCGATCGCGATATTGCGGACGATCCGGTAGAGATAGCCGACCGGCGTGCGCAGCCCCAGCAGCAGGGGCGGCCTTGTCGGCACGAAGCGGAAATAGGCCTCCTGCACGACATCCTCGGCGCCGTCGCGGGAGCCGACGATCGGCGTCGCGTAGTCGACAAGGGCCGGCCGATGCTCCGCATAGATGCGCAAGCGGGCCTGTGCGCTGTTCAATGTGCGACCTTCTCCGACCGGCTAGCGGGTTGCAGACTACGCGCCCCCATAGATTAATGCGAATAAGTTGCAATAGCTGCCTTAGCCTGTCGTCCGTGCCCGAAAAGGCGAAACGATCCTGAAAGCGATTGAACGCTGGCAGGTCACGCTTCGACTTATGCACGCCTTGCCAAAAGTTTCGATCCTTCTAGGCGCGGTTCCCTTAAGATCGTGATATTTGAGGTATTTAAGATGGTACCTAGTCGGCAAAGATGCGAATTTCTGGCCGCCTTGATAGTTGCTCCCATCCTGCTTCTGGCCCTCGGATGCTGGGAGCATTCACGGGCGGGCGAGGCTATCGCCTATTTCGAAGGGATGTCGGAGGAGCTGCCCCGGAAGGTCGCCGAGCTGCGCGCATTGGCGGCCAGTGACACCTATGCGTCCGTCGATCTGGGAGACGAAGTCCGCTACGCGCCTGGACTGGCGGCGAACATGCTGGAGGAGATGCAACCTGCAGCGCAGCGGGGGCTGTTCCTCGCCCGCTTGCAGCCCTTGCTGGCGCTTGCGGCCATCGTCGGCGGCCTGCTTGCCCTTGCTGGCGGTGTGGGCGGCTTGGCGTTCGCCGAGATCGCGGCGCGACGGGCGAAAGCCTCGCGCGACACTCTGGTCGCCAGTTTCGCCGCGCTCCAGCGCGCCCTGCCGGTCATTCTGGGAACGATGGTCGTCGGCCTGTCACTGGCGATCGCGGCCAGTGCCGCCTTCGAGGCCATCGGTCTGGTCTCGTCGGTTCACCTCACGAAGGGGGACATCAAGCTGACGATCGCGGCGGTGGTTCTCGGCGGCGGTGCGGTCATGGTGGCCTGGTCGGCCGTGCGTTCGCTGATGAAGATCGGCGCGCTCTATACGCCGGAGGAAGGGACGGTGCACGGCCGCCTCCTGACCGACCGGGAGGCCCCGGCCCTGTGGCGCTTCGTGCGTGAAATAGCCGTTCGCCAGCAGGCCGTCGCGCCCGACGCGGTGATCGTCGGCATGGAGGGCGGGTTCTTCGTCACCGAACAGACCTTGCGCCTGTCGCCGGGGGAAAGCCGGGTCTCCGGCCGCACGCTCTATCTGCCCGCACCCTATCTGGCCTTCCTGAACGAGGGTGAGACTGCGGCCATCGTGGGTCATGAACTCAGCCACTTCACCGGCGACGATACGCGCTACAGCCAGCTTTTCGCACCGCTCTACGCAGGCATGCAGCGCACGCTTGCCGCCATCGCGACGGAGGCCGGCAACATGATCCTGCTGCGCGGTCCGCTGCTCTACGCGGTTCATGCGATGCAGCGCTTCGATCACGGCGTGCAGCACTGGAGCAGGTTGCGCGAGTTCGAGGCCGACCGGCTCGGGGCGGGTACCGAAGGACGCCGCCACGCCGCTTCGGCGCTCGTGCGGACCACCATCGTCGCGCCGCCGGTCAGGATGGTGCTGTCGGAAGCGTTCGAGAACCCGGACCGCGCGGAAGCCGATCTGCTCGGCGTCATGGTCGGGCAAGTGGCGCAGCGCGGCTGGTCGGAAGTGCGCGACCATCTCGCCGATTCCACCTCTCACCCGACCGACAGCCATCCCCCTACCTCGGAGCGCATCCGGCGGCTGGACGTCGCCGTCGACGACGCCTTGCTGGAAGAAGCGCTGCGTCCGCCGCAGGGCGCCTCCGCCTGCGCGGGCGAGCGGCTGGTCGCGGACTGGTCCGGTCTCTGCCGGGAATTGAGCGCTGACTTCGTCGCGCAGGCGCACACCGCGCATGGCGAGCACCGCGCCTTCCTTGAGGAGACCGCCGCGGCCGTTTCCGGGGAGGCGGTAACCTTGCACAACGATACCCGGCTCATGGTCGGCTTCCAGTTCACCGCGACCGTGGTGCTGGCTGCAGCCGGAATAGCGGCCTGGATCTTCCAGATGCCGCTGGGTCTGGCGGGATCGCCCGCCGTGATCCTGACGGGCTCCTGCCTGATTGGCGCTGCTGCCACGCTGCTTGCGGGCATGCTGGTGAAGCGCAGTGCCAAGGTCCCGTACCTCGTCCTCTACCCGGATCGTCTGGCCACGCCGCGACTGAGCGAGGCCATCGCCTGGAGCGAGATCGAGGAATGGACGGTGACTTACGGCAATCGCTTCGGGCTCGACCTCGTGCTCTCCGAGAATGCGGTGCTTCCGCGCGTTACTGGCGCGGGCAGGTTCACCAAGGTTCTTCGCAAGAAGCGGGAACTGCGCATCGGCGGTTACGGGGTGCGCGGGATGAAAGTCGACGCCTTTGCAGAGCTGGTCGGAAACTATATCGCTGCGGACAAGGCCCGGCGCGCCTTGGGCAAGTCCTGAGCGACGAAGAATTTTCTCAAAGAGACAGGGATCTATCGTGACAAAACCCGACCACTTCCGCCGACGCTCCGCTCTTGCCAGCGCAGCACTTGCCATCGCGCTTATCGGCAGCGCCCAGGCATCCTCCGCCGAAACGCAGGAGGATATCGTCCAGTCCATGGGCGAGGCGAAAAGCGGGTGCTCCCAGAAGGAATTCAACCAGTTCCTCGACGCGTTCATCGCCTCGCCGGCGGTCCGCGCCAAATACACCGCGCCGCAAGTCGAACAGCGCGGATTCGGCCAGCCCGCGAAGGCAACCGGCCGCAGCCTTCCAGCCAGTGCCTACCAGTCCTTCAACCTCTCGCACGTGGATTGGCAATTCGCCGACACCGCCTCCGTCGCGCGGTGGCAGGCCGACCCGAACAAGCCCTACACGGCGCTGGACGTGAAGTTCGAGGACCTGCCCGACGGCAGCTTCAAGTTCACCTATCAGCCTGCCATCCTGCGTGACGACGACGAAGGCGACGGCTGGACCGTGGAACGCCACATCGGCAAGCCCGCCGCCTACCTGTTCGCCTGGCGAAGCGGCTGCTGGCAATTGACGCAGGACTTCCGCTGAGGGAAAGCCGGGGCGGGCAGACGATGCCCGCCCCGGCGAAGTCGGTGCGCGTCTGCTGGGCCATTGTCAGCCCGTTTCCCTCGTTCCGAACCATCCTCCGCCATGCGCGATTAGCGGATGGACACGGGCTTATTTAGCGCTACAATCCCGTAGCACTATGGGTCCCAGAGCGGGTTATCCATGGCGACGATACACTCGCAGCGGCCGGTCTCAGCCTTGCCTATTCGCGGGCGGCACCTATGACTGGAGCGGTATGACAAGCGGCACGAACATCCGAAAACGACGGCGCGGCGGCGGCGGCCCCACGATCGCCGAAGTGGCCGAACGCGCCGGTGTGTCGACGATGACGGTATCGAACGTGCTGAACAACAGACCGGTTGTCCAGGCCGATACCCGCGACGCCGTGCTGAAGGCCGTGAAGGCGCTGAACTATACGCCGAACAGCGCCGCCCGCGCCCTTGCCAGTGCCGTGACCTTGCGCATCGGATTGATGCACAGCGATACGGAAAGCGCACTGCTGAGCGCGGTTCTGGTCGGATCGCTCAAGGCTGCCGCCCGGCTTGGCGCACAACTGATCATCAACTCCTTCGATCCCGCCGATCCCCTCGGCGGCGTGGAGGCCTTCCTGAAGACCGGCCTCGACGGACTTCTGCTGCCGCCGCCCATTTGCGAAATGGTGAGTGCGGCCGGAATTCCGGAGCGATACGATACCGCCATGATCGCCCTCGCCCCGGGTAGCGAGCTGCGCAACATGGACTGCGTGCGGATCGACGACGAACAGGCCGCCTACGAAGTTACCCGCATCCTTCTCGAAAAAGGGCATCGCCGCATCGGCTTCGTCACGCTGCCCGGCGCGCTGGTCGCCGTATCGCGCCTGCGCGGCTATTTGCGGGCGCTCGGCGAGCAAGGCGTCATTCCTGACATGGGTCTGGTCTGGGAGGCACGTCCGACTTTCGACGCCGGGCTTGCGCTCGCCGAGCGCGTGCTCATCGGCGAGCGGCAAGTGACGGCGGTGATCGCAGGCAACGACGACATGGCGGCCGCGTTCGTCAATGTCGCCTTGCGCAACAACCTCTCCGTTCCGGGCGACATCTCGATCATCGGCTTCGACGACACGCCCATCGCGGTGAAGATCTGGCCGGCCCTGACGACCGTGCGCCAACCGCTGGCGCTGATCGCGGAGCAGGCCACCGAAAGGCTGATCCGCAATCTTCGCGAAGGCGTCGGCAAGGGCACCGGCAAAGTCGAGGCCAGTTACGTGGACTTCACCGTGATCGAGCGCAATTCGGTCGGCTGCGTACCGAAAGACTAAAAGAAGGCGGCGGCGGATTTGCATCCGCCGCCGCCTGGGCAATCGGCTCGGGAGGAGGTTTCGGCCGGTCGCCCCAAGGTTTCAGGTCAGTTCCGCATCAGGCTGGCGCGACGGCACCGCCAGCTGGAATGCCGGCAATGCGTTGCAGGCCGCTTCGATCGCTGCGATCCGCGGGAAATCGAAGCGCGCCCCGAACCGCCGTGCATTGCCGAGCTGGGGAACCAGGCATAGGTCGGCCAGCGTCACTTGCTCGCCGAAGCAGTACGGTCCCGCGTTCGCCGCGATCAGCTCCGAGAAGGCCTCAAGGCCGCTCTCGATCACTTCGCGCGCCCAGCCGGACACCGCCTCTTCGTCGAGTCCGCGCCCGCGCAGCATGTCCAGCACTTTCAGGTTCTGCAGCGGGTGCACCTCGCAGGCTATGACCTGGGCCGCAGCCCGCACCTTGGCCCGCTGGACCGGGTCCGCCGGCAGCAGCGGCGGATCGGGCCGGATCTCATCGAGGTATTCGCAGATGGCAAGGCTCTGCGTCAGCGTCTCGTTACCCACTTCCAGGCTGGGCACCAACCCCTGCGGGTTGAGCCTGAGGTAATCCGCCGCGCGCTGCTCGCCCGCACGCAGCCGATACGTCCGGCCGGTCCATTCCATGCCCTTGAGCGCGAGTGCGATGCGCACGCGCCAGGACGAGGAGGATCGCCAGAACGTATGAAGGACCAGCGGCTCAGACACCGGCGGGTGGTCCTACCGTCACCACGGTGTCGCTGAGCCCCGCAACCGAGACCACGATCTCGTCTCCGGGAACCACGGCGCCGACACCGGCGGGCGTGCCGGTGTAGATGAGGTCGCCCGGTTCCAGGCGGTAGGCGTTCGAGAGGAAGGCAATCAGGTCCGCCACCGGATGGATCAGGTCCGCCAGGTCGGCTTCCTGCCGGACCGCGCCGTTCACGGTCAGCCGAATGGTGCCCTCGTTCAGCGGACCGGTCTCGGCGATCGGATGGATCAGGCCGAGCGGCGAGGATTGCTCGACGTTCTTGCCGGCATCCCAAGGGCGGCCCTTGGCCCGTGCTTCGAGCTGAAGGTCGCGGCGGGTCATGTCCAGCCCGGTGGCATAGCCGTAGACATGGTCCAGCGCGTCAGCGGCGGCGATTCCGCGGCCGCCCTTGCCGATGGCCACGACCAGTTCCGCCTCATAGTGAAAATTCGCCGTGACCGGCGGATAGGCCATGACCGCGCCGCTGGGGATCACGGTTTCCGCCCACTTGGTGAAGTAGAACGGCGCCTCGCGGTCGACCTCGACGCCCATCTCCTTGGCATGGTCGGCATAGTTGCGGCCGATGCAGAACAGGCGGCGCACCGGGTAATCGTGACCGTCGCTGGTCTTCGCGATGACGGGCGGCAGCGGGTCGAAGAGATAGGTCAATGGTTGAACTCCCGGTAGAGATCCAGCTTCACTTGCGAAGCCTTGTCGGAATAGGCGAACAGCACCAGCTCGGATGCCGCCCGAAAGCGATGGGGAACCCAGGAAGGCACCACGACGACGTCGCGCGGCTTCAGGGCGATGATCTCCTCGCCCAGCAGCAGTTCGCCGCTGCCTTCGCAGACCACGAAGACGGTGCCGTCGGTCGCCTGGCGGGTGCGGCTCTCGAAACCGGCGGGCAGAAGACGGACATGGGCCGAAATCGTGGAAAGCACCGGCCCGCCGTCTGCCGGATTGGTGAATTCCAGCGCATGGCCAAGGTGCGGGTCGATGTCGCCGCTGGACGCCAGGGCCTGGAGCGCGGGCCGCCAATCGGCATAAGGGTAGTGAAACAGCGGTCGGCCCGCCGGTCGCCGATCTGCCGCGCTGCCGCGCATCGGGCGCATGTTGTGGCCGTAGCGCGCCAGGGTATCGCCTGGCGGCGCGGTTTCGGGGTGCACGGCAGTGCCGAGACGCTCGGCGAAGCTGGCATCGAACAGGCGCACGGTCGGAATGTCGAGACCGTCGAGCCAGATCATCGGGGCGTCGCCGGCATTGCCGTGATCGTGCCACTGGTACGCCGGTGTCAGCACCAGGTCGAACTGCGCCATCATCGCTTTCTCGCCGTCGAGCGCGGTGAAGGCCCCGCTCCCTTCCATGACGAAGCGCAGCGCGTTCTGGGCGTGGCGGTGACAGGGCGCGACTTCGCCCGGCAGGATCAGCTGGAGCCCGGCATAGAGGCTGGGCGTAATCGCGGCCTGTCCGGCGATTCCGGGATTTTCCATGATGAGCACCCGGCGCTCGGCCTGTTCGGCGCTGATGATGTCGCCCGCGCGCATCAGAAAAGCGCGGGTCTCGTCATAGTCCCAGCGCCACGGACGGGCCGGGGACGCCGGTTCGGCCAGTACGAGCGCGTGGAGGCTCTCCCACAAGGGCTGAAGCCCCTGCGGCGCCATCGCCGCATAGAGCGCTTCGAGCTGCGAACGTTGATCGTTGGCGCCTGTCATGTCGATCTCACCACTTGAGCTGTTCGAGGCCGCAGAACGGATCGACCGGGCTGGTTCCGGTGAAGGGAGCCTCACCGGTCAGGCGACGAACCGTCTCGCGCTGCACCGGCTCGATCGAGCTATAGGCGTTGACGCAAGTCTGCATGTGCGGCGCATCGAACAGGTAATAGGGCTGGCCGAACGAGACCAGCGCGGTCGGAATCTCGCGCGGGTATTGGGTCATCGCCTTGCGATTGCCGCCATGCAGCTTCACGAAGTCGAGGAAGATGCGCGAGGCGCTCGGCGTCGCCTCCTGGCCGACGAGATAGAGAACGAGGTCGGTATCCTCGCGCGTCGGCATCGCCTCGGGATCGAAGCTGCGCACGTCAAACCCGCGCTGCTCCAGTTCCGCGATCAGCGGGCCATAACCGCGATCGAGCGAGCCGTCCCAGAAGCTGAAGCCTTCCTCGGCGATCACCGTCACGCGGCGGTGCCGCGCCGGATCGAGCGGCAAGAGGTTCTGCACATCCTTGACCAGGGTAATGCTCTGTCCCGCTGCGGCGCGGGCTGTTTGCGCATCGGCAGGGCTCTGCAAGGCGTCCTGCATGGCCTCCAGCGGCAGAAGCCGTTCGGCGGGTTCCTGCAAATGCAGGCCAAGACGCGCCTTGAGCGTGAGGATGCGCGTGACCGCTTCCTCCAGCCGCGCTTCCGAAAGCAGACCCTTGCGCAGCCCCTCGAGCATGAAACCGTAGTCGCGCTCGGGAGCGCGGCTGAACAGGAACATGTCGCAGCCGTTCTCGATCACGGCGGGGACCGTTTCGGAGCGCTCCATCCAGCTCGTCAGCCCGCCCATGCCGGTGGCATCGGAAATGATGAGGCCCTTGAAGCCCAGCTCGCCCCGCAGCAGATCCTCGTTGAGCAGGCGCGAGACCGTCGCGGGCTGGAACGCTTCGCGACCGGCATCCGGCATGCGTGCGCGGATATAGGCGGGAAACGCGATATGGGCCGACATCACCGTCATCACCCCGGCCCCGATCAGGGTGCCGTAGATGCGGCCGTAAAGCGCATGCCATTCCTCGACCGACAGCGGATTGACGCTGGTGACGAGGTGCTGGTCGCGCTCGTCGAAGCCGTCGCCCGGCCAATGCTTGAGGCAGGCGGCAATGCCCTCTTCCTGCAGGACCCGGGCATAGACCCCGGCCTGCGCGAGCACGCGCGCGGGGTCCGAGCCGAACGAGCGGGTGCCGACGATCGCGCTGCGGAAGGCTTCGTTGATGTCCACCACCGGGCCGAACGACCAGTCGTAACCGAGCACCCGGCTTTCGCGCGCGACCAGGCGGGCGACCGCTTCGGTCGTGGCAAGATCGTCGCAAGCGGCGAGGCCCATGATGTTGGGCACGGCAGTGGCGAAGGGATAGCTGATCGTGCCGCCCTCGATGTCGCCGGTGAAGATCGGCGGCACGCTGGCGTTCTCGACCGTGAACATCGTCGCCTCGCGGAAGGCGGCAAGATCCGGCCGAGGGAAGCGATTGATGCCGCCGGGCTTGAGCGCGAGCAGCGGGGCCAGTTCCTCGCGGCTGTCCTGCGAGGTCGAGAAGACGAAGAGCTGGCCGATCTTCTCCTCGGTGCTCATCGCGTGGCGGGTGCGCTCCACCCAGGCACAGGCTTCGGCGTCGATGGCGATGGGGTCTTGCGCGTCGAGGGCGAAATCAGTCATGGGCCGCTCCCGGGGGCACGGCTACCGGGCCGCGCTTGAACGGCGCGAAACGGGCGCGGGCTGCTGCGAGGCGGCCGCGCATGTCCTTCAGCACGTCGGGGTGCCGATCGGCGACGCTGTAGTTTTCGGCCGGGTCGGCGCTCAGATCGTAGAGCTGCGGATACTTGGGATCGGTCGGGCGGAATCCGGCCAGGAAATAGTCGCCGGAGACATATTTCCAGCGCTGGGTGCGGATCGCCACCGGGTCTTCATTGTTGAACAGGACAAGTTCCTCATGGGGAGACTGGCGCGCGCCGCCGAACAGGACCGGGGAGATGTCCTTGCCGTCCAGCTCCGCCTCGGGCAGAGCGACGCCGGCCAGCGCGCAGCAGGTGGGGAGAAAGTCTATGGCCATCGCGATCGCGTCGCTGTGGCCGGAGGCGGAAATCGAACCGGGGCACCAGGCGATCAGCGGCACCTTGCTGGCACCGTCGTAGCCGCCGCCACCCTTGCGCTGGCGCAAGGAACCGCTCGATCCTTCGTACCAGGGGCCATTGTCGGAAGTGAACAGGACGAGCGTGTCGCGCTCGATCTTGAGCTGGCGCAGCAGGGCGAGGATGCGGCCGACCTTGTCGTCCACTTCCTCGACAGAATCGCCATATGCACCCGCATCGGAGCGACCGGCGAAAGGCGCTGGCGGAAGGCAGGGAAGATGCGGCGCGCTCAGGGCCAGCTCGACGAAGAACGGGCGTCTGGCGTTTTCGCGGATGAACCTCTCCGCCTCTTCGCAGAAGATCTGCTGGAGCGGAGTGATCTCGGTCGGGGCCTGCGAAGCGTCCTGGCCGGCTTCGGCGCGGACGAGCACCAGCGGGCTCATGTCATGGCTATAGGGAATGCCGACGAAGCGGTCGAAACCGTGGTGCGTGGGCAGCCAGTCCGGTCCGCGATGGCCGAGGTGCCATTTGCCGAAAAGTCCGGTCGCGTAGCCGGCGGGCTTGAGTGCCTCGGCGATGGTCACTTCGGACCTGGGCAGGACCCGGTCGTCGTTGTAGAGGATGACCTTGTCGCCAAGGCCGGTACGTACCGGATAGCGCCCGGTCAGCAGGCCCGCACGCGACGGCGTGCACAAGTTGGCGGCGGCATAGAACTCGGAGAACGTAAGCCCCTCGCGCGCCATCCTGTCGATGTTCGGCGTGGCGATGCCGCGCGCCCCGGTCATGCCGAGGTCGCCATAGCCGAGATCGTCGCAGAGGATCACGACCACGTTGCGCGGGCGGCGCGGGCTTGCGGCCATGGCGGCGCTCGCGGAGCAGGCGGCCGCTGCGGCGACACCGGATGCCAGGAACTTGCGTCGATCCAAGGCGCGATCCTTCAAGAAGCGGCCGGGCGCAAGCGCCCGGCCAAAGGTGGGTCTCAGAAACGGGCGCCGAAGGTCGCGCCGAAGTAGCGGCTGGAGTCCTTGTTGTAGGTTCCGACCAGATCGTAGGGATTGGCGGTGGTGGACATCAGCGAGTTGTGGCCGATGCTGGTCAGGTAATTGGTGTCGAACAGGTTCTTCACGAAGACCGAGATGCTATAGCGCTGGTCCGGCGTGGAGACGCCGACCGTGGCATCGACCAGCGTGTAGGACGGCTGGCGGGTCAGCGGATCGAGTTCCGACGTGAAGTACTGCGCGCTGGTGAAGTTGACGCCGAGCTGGGCGAAGGCGTTGAACTTCTCGCCTTCGTAGTCATAGCGAGGGGCCAGCGTGATACGCCAGTCCGGGCTGGCCTGGAGCGGACGGTTACGCAGGTTCTGCTGGGGCGTCGCGCCGGCGGCGGTGCGATAGCAGATATTGTACGGCGTTCCCGTCATGACCGGTGCGGCAGCTTGCAGCTGAAGCGGGCAGTTGAGGCCGTCGATGTTGATGCGCGACTGCGCGTAAGTGACGCCCGCATTGACCGAGAACGAGTCCGACGGACGCAGGGTGGCCTCGATTTCGAAACCACGGCTGCGCGACGAGCCGGCATTGGTGGTAACGAACTGGATGACGCCGGTGGTCGGATCGGAGCGGTTGGCCTGAACCTGGAGGTTCGAGTAATCGGCCTGGAACAGCGCGGCCGAGAAGGTCAGGCTGCGGTCCGACGTGCTGCCCTTGAAACCGATTTCGTAGGCATTGACGTGCTCGGGCTGAATGGCCCTCTGGTTCGCCAGATCGGCCGAGATTTCCATCTCGTAACCCAGGCCCTTGTAACCGCGGGTGTAGGTTGCATAGACCTGCGCATTGCGGTTGAACTCGTACTGCAGGCCGGCCTTGCCGGTAACGGCAGTGTCGTGCGCCGAAAAGCTGCCGCTGTTGCTGGCGTTGCCGGGGAACACGGTGTCGCCGGCGACGATCGGGGCGGTACGCGTGCCGCTGTTGGTGCCCTTCTCGTACTGGACGCGGATGCCGCCGATCGCGCGCAGGCCGCCGACGATGCGGTAGTCCGCCTGGCCGAACGCGGCCACGCTGTCCTGCTTCAGGCGGATGCGGCTCGATGCGGACTGCCAGACGATGTTGGCGGTCGTGCAAGGCTCGCCGACGATACCGGCCCTGCAGCGGGCGCGGCGGCGGTCGAACGGACGCACAATATCGCTGTGCATGTAGAAGGCGCCGACCACGTAGTTCAGGTCCGACTTGCCGTTGTTGGCAATGCGCAGTTCCTGCGACCAGGCGCTGAGATCGACGATGCCGTGGTTCTGGTTCCAGAACGTGTATGGTGCAAAGGCGGCCGTCCCGAGGAAGATCGGCGACGTGGAATTGATGCGGTCGATCGGCTGGTTAACGTCGAGGTCGTACTTCTGGTAGGCGGTGATCGAAGTGATCGAGGCAGCCCCGAGATCCCAGTCGGCCTGCAACGAATAGGTCTGCGACTTGCTGTTCGCGTAAGTGTCGGTGTCTTCGTTGATCTTACGGTTCTTGCGGCTGGCGTCGATGGGACCGACGACCTGCTGGAGCACCGGGTTGACGATCGAGATGAGCGTCGAGCCGCAGCAGTCCGCGTCGGTCTTCTTGTATTCGCCGGCCAGCAGGAAGGTGAGGTTGTCGGTGGCATCCCATTCCAGCTTGCCACGCACGCCCCAGCTCTTGGTGCCGTTGACCCACTTGTTGGTGGCGATATTGCGCGTCACGCCCTGAACGTCGCTGTAGTAACCCGAGACGCGGGCGCGCAGGGTATCCGTGATGGGGCCGGAAACGGTGCCGCGCGCACGATATTCGTTATGCTCGGCGATCGTGACGTCGCCCTTGCCCTCGAACTTATCGGACGGGCGCGCGGTCGTCACGCTGATGACGCCGGCCGAAGCGTTCTTGCCGAAAAGCGTACCCTGCGGTCCGCGCAGCACCTCGATACGCTCGATATCCGCCAGTTCCGAGAAGCCCTGCGCCGAACGCACCGCCACGACGCCGTCCACGACCACGGACACCGAGGATTCCACACCCTGGCCGAACAGCGCGGTGCCGACGCCGCGAATGCGGAAGCTGGTGTTGGTGGGGTTGGCGCCCTGCTGGAACGAGAGCGAGGGAATGGCAGTGACCAGCGAGGTGGTATCGTTGATCTGGCGCGCGGCGAGCGCATCGGCGGTCACCGCAGTCACGGCCAGCGGCACGTCCTGCAGGCGCTCGGAGCGCTTCTGCGCGGTGACGACGATGTCACCGGTCATGTTGCCTGAGGTGTCGGCGGCATCTTGCGCGAACGCCGGTGCCGAGACGGCAAGCGCTGCACAGAGCGCGGTGACGGAAACGCCGGACGCGCCGAAAATGGCCTTAAAAGACATGCTATTCCCCTCCACTTGGGCTCCCCGGCATCTTTGCCGTTCGGAGACACACCGAACGTTCGCGCCGAGTTCGAATCACCTGATTCCTGTAACGCTAAACTCCATCATGGCGGGAGCTGTCAACGATTTATTTTACCGCTAATATGGCGGTGTTACAAATATCGACGACAACTGCGGCTTTTTCCTCACGTTACCGAGGCAATGCGACATCGGTCAGTGTCGCGGGGGCTGATTGACGCTATGAAAGACGATGTTCACCCCGCAAAAGACGGTTGACATTCCGCAAAACACTTGCTGTTTTAGCGTTAAATATGGCTGTGAAACACGGCAGCCACACATCTGCGGAGAGGTTCGTGAGGGAACAGTTGGAAAGCGAAGGCCGCGAGTGGCCGTCGCCTAAACGGGCTTGGTTCGCAGCAGGCATGCTGGCTGCGGCAAACACCCTTGCTTTCGTCGACCGGCAAGCACTGGCCTTGCTCGTGCAGCCGATCAAGGAAGACCTGCGAGCCTCCGATACGGCAATGAGCCTTCTCTACGGCCTCAGTTTCACGATGTTCTACGTGCTGGTCGGCATTCCCGTGGCGCGGCTCGCCGATCGGGCGAACCGCCGCAACATCGTCGCCGGCGCGGTGTTCATCTGGAGCATCGCCACGGCTCTCTGCGGCCTGGCACGCAGCTTCGGTACGCTCTTCGTGGCGCGGATCGGCGTCGGCGCCGGTGAAGGCGGCCTTAGCCCCGCCGCCTATTCGATCCTCGCCGACTACTTCCCGAAGGAACGCCTGCCGGCGGCCATGGGCGTCTACCAGATGGGCATCTATGTCGGCGGCGCTTCCGCCCTGGTGCTCGGCGGCTTCATGGCGAGCGTTGTGCCGCCGGGCAGCGTCGTCATCCTGCCGCTGATCGGCGCGGTGAAGGGGTGGCATCTGGTGTTTCTGATGCTCGGAATCCCCGGTGTCCTGTTGTCCGGAGCCATGCTGCTGGTGCGCGAGCCCCAGCGCATGGGCCTTGCCGGAACCCACAAGAGCCCGCCCTTCTCCGAACTCGCCGCGCATGTCCTCCGCCACTGGCAAGCCTATCTGGGAATCAGTTGCGGGTTCGCGCTGATGATCCTCGTCGGCAATGCCACCGGGGCCTGGATTCCGGCTTTCCTCGAACGGAAATACGGCCTGACGACCGCCCAGATCGGCG
>Ga0209050_1000622_pt1 | contig 55613 bp, 49 predicted proteins | sample Araplavi_mTSA_r2_FD_184276 | JGI IMG/M metagenome (GOLD analysis project Ga0209050, IMG submission 184276) | Arabidopsis root microbial communities from North Carolina, USA - plate scrape MF_Cvi_mTSA_r2 (SPAdes) (version 2) | ecosystem: Host-associated > Plants > Roots > Endosphere | place: USA... | reverse complement strand
GGAAGTCGGCGGGCACCTTGTCGATGGCGAGGCCGAGGAAATCCTTGACCTGGCTCGAGGCGATGATGACCGCGATCCCCGCGGTGAAGCCGGTCACCACCGGATGCGGGATATATTTGATCATCTGGCCGAAACGGAGCAGTCCCGCCGCGATGAGGATGAGCCCGGCGAGCAAGGTCGCGATCAACAGGCCGTCATAGCCGTGGCTCGCGATGACGTTGAAGATCACGACGACGAAGGCGCCGGTCGGCCCGCCCACCTGCACGCGCGATCCGCCGAGCGCCGAGATCAGGAAACCCGCGACGACGGCTGTAATCAGCCCCTTGTCGGGCGAGGCGCCGCTGGCGATACCGAGTGCCATGGCAAGCGGCAACGCGACGATGGCAACTGTCAGACCCGCGATCGCATCGGCGCGAAATGTGGCGACGGAATAACCCTCGCGAAAGACCGTGAAGAGCTTCGGCGTATAGGCCTCGGACTTCACCGGATTGCGGGCCGGCTCGGAAATTTGGCGGACAGAAGCGCGCGGCCGGGCGCCTTGGGATCGGCGTCGGCGGGCTCGCGAAGCCGCACGCCGCGCCCGGATCCGACACTCGATGAATATTCGCCGACCAGTTCGATGCCGGCGCTTTCCAGCGCCGTAATCACCTTCACCAGCGTATCGACGACACCGCGGACCTGGCCGTTCGACGCCTCCATGCGCTGGATCGTCGGAAGCGAGAGACCCGCGAGTTCGGCAAGCTCGCGCTGGTCGATCCCGAGGAGCGCGCGCGCCGCGCGCATCTGCTGCGATGTGATCATATCGACTCCAATGATGTTTCATACATCATTTATCAATCTTAACATTATGGATCGATGCTGTATATATACATCATGCTCGCCATTATATCGAATATGCTTGCTTTGGCGGGAGCCGCTCGCTGCTCCCACCTTCGCGCAGGAGGCGGCTGATGCCCGATTTCATGCAAACGCCTCTGGATCGCTCTTATCGTGCGGACAACGCCCGAAAATTACCGATCTCCGCCAATCACGGGAATCCTAAGACGGAAAGCGCGGAGCTTCCTGCCTCGGCCTGGAAAGCGATGCTCCGCGGCGCGCGCGGTCGCTGTCCCCGCTGCAACGAAGCGAAGCTATTTCATCGCTTTCTCAAACCCGTCCTTATTTGCTCCGCGTGCGCGCAAGACTGGACGCATCAGCAAGCCGACGATTTCCCGGCTTATATCGCGATCCTCCTGACGGGGCATATTATGGCGCCGATCATCATTGCACTCGTTCAGGACACGAAGCTGTCGCTCATCGCATTGGCCGCGATAATCGTGACCGCCATGCTCGTTTTGATGATCGGGTTCCTTCAACCCGCCAAGGGCGCGATAATCGCATTGCAGTGGTGGTTCGGCATGCACGGATTCACCACGGAACGACGCGCTCCGGAAAATACCGGTCGCGACAAATGAAGGTTATCGGTGGGCCTGCCCCGATCATGGCCCATCAGGCGGGATTTGGAACCTCCGCGCGGCATCCGAACCGCGACAGCGCGGCTAGTGGCTGATAGCGGACGGGCTGCTATCACATCGGATCTGGCCCAAGCGGCCCCTGATTTTGCTGCCGGAAATTATTGCTCCGCTCGTTGGTCAGTCACTTCCGATATTGCCATTGATACTCGGGAATATTGCCCTTGCGAAGAAAAGCGGCGGTCCAGAAATTGATCTTCAATCCGGGCTTGCCGTCGTAGGCCGCCGACTGCACGAAAGCGTGACCGGGGCACGCGATCGTGTCGGACCGCGAGGTGTCGATCAGTTCGAGGCATTGGCCGACGAACCGCGCCGACTTGGGTCCGGTCGATTCCACGCCCGTGATGCGAGCGATGACGGTTCCAGCAGGTGCCGCGATCTTCTTGAGGTAGGGATCAGCGGTGTCGTTCTCCACGATCATTACCACGCCATTTGCCACGGACAACTTGATCTTGTGGTCGACGCCATACCATTCGCCGTCGATCGCCTTCAGCGGATTGGCTGGCAGGTCCGGCACCGTCTGAGCCTGAGCCGGCGATGCCACCAGCGCCAACGCCATAAAAATATTCGCATTTCGCATAAGTTTCCCCCTCTTAATGGAAAAATGCTGCAGCATTCCGCCCGGCCTGGCAATAGCGGCAATCGTTGAGAGGACCGCAGGCGGCTCGCCCTCCCGCACATAAATTGGCCCGTCGCGTCCCATGAGCGACGAACGGTTGGGCGCATCCCATGCCCCTCCGCAACCTTTTGTTAACCTCAAAACCGCATCTTTGCCGCGGGGGGCACTCATACGGCAGCAGCCGAGCGAATGGAGAGTTCGCAGTGCTCGAATTTACGACGAGGCCGACATCGGTCGCCGGGCCGGTCGGGCCGCTGACAATCGACGATTTGCCTTCATCGACGGCAGGCTATTGGGTCGCGCGCCGCAAGGCGGAGTTGCTTGCCGCGATCGATGGCGGGCTAATCGGGCTGGCCGACGCCTGCGCAAGATACCGCCTCAGCGGCGAAGAGCTGGAATCGTGGCGCCGCACCATCGACCGGGCGGGCATACCCGGGCTGCGCGCGACAAAGTTGGGGCGCCTGCGCGATCAGACTGTCGAATAGACTTTTCGTCACCGCCCGCACCCCCACTGCGTGCGGTGTCCAGGGGACGGCGCGAGCAGACTGGTCCCTCTCGCGCCGTCCTTTCACATCAGCGGCATTTCAGTTCACCGCGATCGATAGCCCGGCCGAGCAGCCCGCCGCCGGCCGCGCCGATGATCGTGCCGACCGTGCGGTCACGCCCGCCATCGAGTTCGCGCCCGACGAGCGCACCGACGGCGGCGCCAATGATCAATCCGGTCGTGCCATTCTCGCGGCGGCAGTGGTAGCGGCCATCCTTGCTCCGCCAAATACGGTCGTTGTGCGAAATGCGGCGGGGTTCGTAATAGCGCCCATATCCGTCATAAAGACCACGATCCTTGGCGCGCTTGCCGTGCGCCGGCGCCCAGGGCGGCGGATCCGCCAGCGCCGGGCCGACGGGAACGGCGAGCGCAGCGAGGACCGCGGCGGCGATATATTTTTTCATGACCCGTCTCCTTCAATCATGGACCGGACGTAGCGGCGCGCAGCCGAACCCCGGCTGAACAACCCGCCATGGCTCGGCCGATTGCAGAACGGGTCCTATTTGAACCAACCTGCGGTCGACGTCCAATGCGCGCCAAGGCATCTTTTTTGGCGCAGCGGTACAATTATCACCCGGCCCGCAACATTATATGCGCCGTGCGACCCAGGAGACCTCGTCCTTTCAGAAAACCGAGATCTTCATCTGACGCCCGCACGGTTTCGGCCGCGCGGGCGTCTTTTTTGGCGTCCAAAGATTGGCGATTTGAAGACCAAAGTGGCCGGTTGGATACTGTCCGCTATTAGCCAACGAGTGGGGTAATAGCGGACACTCGGCTAAATTCATCGGATATTTCCGATAGGAATTGACGAGCGTCAACGCATCGGATAATTCCGATGTATGAATATCGATTCCGCGCTTCCCGCTCTCGCCGCTCTCGCCCATCCGACACGTCTCGAAGCCTTCCGCTTTCTTGTCCGGCATGAGCCGGAGGGTCTATCGACCGGTGAACTTGTTGACGCGTCGGGTCTCACGCAGAGCACCTTCTCGACGCATCTCGCTGTGCTCGCGAAAGCCGGTCTCGTAAAATCCGAGAAACTCGGGCGGCAGCAGATACAGCGAGCCGATATCGATACGCTCCGAGAACTGATGCTCTTCCTTGCGAAGGACTGTTGCCAAAGCCGCCCCGAGCTGTGCGAACCGCTTCTGGCCGAACTCACCTGCTGCTGAAGGAACCGGCGTGTGACCGACATCATCATCTACCACAATCCCGACTGCGGCACGTCACGCAACACGCTCGCGCTGATCCGGAATTCCGGGATCGAGCCGCATGTCGTCGAATATCTAAAAACGCCGCCGGCTCGTGCACTGCTCGAACAACTGATCGACCGGGCGGGAATCAAGCCACGCGAATTGCTCCGCGAGAAGGGCACGCCTTATGCAGACCTCGGCCTCGGAAACGAAAGCCTGAGCGATGACATCCTGTTCGATGCGATGATGGAGCATCCCGTCCTCATCAACCGCCCGCTCGTCGTGTCGCCCCTCGGGGTCAGGCTCTGCCGCCCGTCTGAAGCCGTGCTCGACATCCTGCCCGCACGGCAGCTTGGAGCCTTCTCCAAGGAAGATGGCGAACGGGTCGTCGATGCCGCTGGCAATCGCGTCCAGGGATGAGGCCGGCATCTTGACCACTGCCGCCAAACGCGAACGCCTGTCGTTCCTCGACCGCTATCTGACACTCTGGATTTTTCTTGCCATGGGCCTCGGCGTGTTGCTCGGGTCGGCCTTCAAGGGGCTGCCCGCCGCGATCGACGCCATGTCGATCGGAACGACGAACATCCCGATCGCAATCGGCCTCATATTGATGATGTATCCGCCGCTTGCCCGCGTGCGTTACGACGAGCTGCCGCGCGTGTTCGAGGACAAACGCGTTCTGGCGATTTCGCTGATCCAAAACTGGATCATCGGCCCGGCGTTGATGTTCGCGCTCGCGGTCATCTTCCTCTCGGACAAGCCCGAATATATGACAGGCCTGATCCTGATCGGCCTCGCGCGCTGCATCGCAATGGTGATCGTCTGGAACCAGCTCGCGAAGGGCGACAATCAATATGTCGCGGCGCTCGTCGCCTTCAATTCGATCTTCCAGATCCTCTTCTTCAGCATCTACGCCTGGTTCTTCCTGACCGTCCTGCCGCCGCTGTTCGGGCTCGAAGGCAGCGTCATCGACGTGAGCTTCTGGACGATCGCCGAAGCGGTTCTCATCTATCTCGGCATTCCCTTCATTGCCGGCTACCTCACCCGCCGCTTTCTCACGAAGGCGAAGGGAGACGAGTGGTACGAGACGCGCTTCCTGCCCAGGATCGGCCCGATCACGCTCGTCGCGCTGCTGTTCACGATCGTCGCGATGTTCAGCCTCAAGGGCGGCGAGATCGTCACCATCCCTGCCGACGTCGTGCGGATCGCGATCCCGCTCACTATCTACTTCGTCGTCCAATTCCTCATCAGCTTCTGGATGGGCAAGCTCATCGAGGCGGACTATCCGCGCACCACCGCGGTCGCCTTCACCGCCGCAGGCAATAATTTCGAGCTCGCTATCGCGGTGGCCATCGCGGCCTTCGGGCTCGCTTCGCCGGTCGCCTTCGCCGCCGTGATCGGGCCGCTCGTCGAGGTTCCCATCCTCATTCTCCTCGTCGGCGTCGCTTTCCGCCTCGGACGCCGCTGGTTTCCCTCGACCGTTCCTTCACAATCCTGAGTATCATGACAGAACAGACCCATAATCGCCTGCGCACGCTTACCGATCCCGACCGTCTGCCGGCGCTCAGCCCCGAATATCTCCGCGCGCAACCCGCCCTCGGCCTCGGCCCGCTCGATCCGGCGCCGCGCATCCTCCTCCTCTACGGGTCTTTACGCGAACGCTCCTATTCGCGCCTCGTCGTGGAAGAGACGGCGCGCCTGCTCCAGCTCTTCGGCTGCGAGACACGCATCTTCGATCCGTCTGACCTCCCCTTGCCCGATCAGATCGCCGACGACGACCACCCCGCGGTCGAGGAGCTGCGGCAGCATTCGATCTGGTCCGAAGGCCAGGTCTGGTGCAGCCCCGAACGCCATGGCCAGATTACCGGAATCATGAAGGCACAGGTCGACCATCTCCCCCTCGCCTACAAGGGCCTTCGCCCGACGCAGGGCCGCACGCTGGCCGTGATGCAGGTGTCGGCAGGATCGCAATCGTTCAACAGCGTCAACACGCTGCGCGTCCTTGGCCGCTGGATGCGGATGATCACCATTCCCAACCAGTCGAGCGTCGCGAAGGCCTATCAGGAGTTCGACGAGGCCGGCCGGATGCTGCCCTCGAGCTACTACGACCGTATCGTCGACGTCGCAGAGGAGTTGGTGCGCTTCACCGTGCTGACACGCGGTCATGCGGACCAGCTCGTCGACCGCTATTCCGAGCGCAAGGACCGCAAGAAACCAACTGCCACGCCGGCTGAACTAGCCCGGTTGCCGGGGCGCTGAAGAGCCATCGGGACCAGTTTCCGCCCATTGCCCACACTTCGATATGAGTAAAATCGCTTCAGCGATGCCTTGGCACTTCTACATCGCTCACAGCAGTCGTTGCCACCAACCGACGTCGTGCCAAGCATCGAATTTTCGCCCGACCTCACGGTAGATGCCCACCGGCTCGAAGCCCATGGTTTCGTGCAGCCCGACGCTTGCGTCGTTTGGGAGTGCGATGCCAGCAAAAGCCGCGTGATAGCCCAAGCTTGCCGCGTCAGCCAGCAGGCGCGAGTATAGACTTCGCGCTACACCGCGCCGTTGCGCGCCAGGCGCCACATAGACTGCTACATCGACAGATGTCCGGTATGCGGCGCGCGCCCTATGTTCGCTGGCGTAGGCATAACCGACGACCCGCCCATCCACTTCGGCTACCAGATAGGGATAGCGCGGCAGAATAGCGGCGATGCGCCTTTCAATCTCCATAATATCAGGCGGGACTTCCTCGAACGAGATGGTGGTGGCAGTTACATAGGGTGCGTAAATTACTTGAACCGCTGGCGCGTCCCCCATCGTTATTTGACGCACATGCATGTTTGCACCACCTCCGAAGCAGAATTTAATCAGACTGGCCCGCCACGTCCCGGCAATCAAGGCACTGCGTCCACTTAAGCCTGTGAGGAGCGCGGAGGCTGCCTGTACGGAAGCCGCCCACTCCGGCCATTCGCCGCAGATCTGGTCCCATGCAGGATTGGCCGATTTCTGACCGGCAGCTTCCGGCCGCCAATCCGAGGTAGCCGACATTCGCCAGGATCGCATGCGGACGGCGCAAAGCGAACGATTGCAGTGCCCTTCCGACGAAGGTGCGAAACCTGCTCTCCAAACGGTCAGGATGATCGCTTTGAGATCTCGGGTACCAATCGCCGTGAAGTGCGAGCAAAGTCGCACGGCGTAATCATCTCGGCGCCATATGCCCCGGTAGAAACCGGGAATGCCATTTGCTATCCAACGCTCATGCCCCTTCTCCTTGCTGTCGCGCTGATCGCGCCGTCCGTTTCCGAAGCATCCGAAACACCTAACCAGGCCTGCTTCGAGATTTTCGCCGATTCTGAGGGTGAGATGGCCCGTGCGACCGATCCCGTCTGGCGGAAGAAGGCCCTGCCGGAAATCGAGAAACTGCGCGCCGAGAGCGAACGGCGCCGATCCCGGATCGACGGCGAACTCGCAAAACGGGCAAGAGATCGCGACCGGCTGCAACGCGACTACGACCGCGGCGCGATTCACGACGACGACTTCAGATCGGCGCGCTTCGAGCTGGAAACCGAGGTGCGGACCCTCGTCGCCGAGCGCGACGCGAAGCAGATACCGGCCTGCGACTTCTGATCGGCACCCCTAGAGGGGCTTAATTCTGTCCGAACTCGGCCGGTCCAGGAGAACCGGAGTTGCACGTTTGACTTTCGCGCGCCGGCCTGTTTCAGAAAGGCGCGTCATGAGAATCCAGTCCCTTTCGGCTGCGGTGATGTCGAGCTGGCCCCGGTGGATGCCTGTTGCAGGCCTGGTAGCACTTCTGCTGCATCCGGCACAAACGGACGGTATCGCTCTTGCCGGAACAAGCGCGATCCTTGTCGGCTGCATCCTCGCGACGGTCCATCATGGCGAGGTCGTCGCCCACCGGGTAGGAGAGCCGTTCGGCACGCTGATCCTCGCAGGCGCGGTCACCATTATCGAGGCTTCGCTGATTCTGTCCATGATGCTGAGCGGGTCGGCGAATCCGGCCTTGCCGCGCGATACGGTGTTTGCCGCAATCATGCTTATCCTCAACGGCGTTGTCGGCGGATGCCTGTTGGTCGGCGGCATTCGGCACGGCGAGCAGCGTTTCGTGCTCGAAGGAGTCAACGCCGCGCTCTGCGTGCTGGCGGCGATGGCAACGCTGGTACTTGTTCTGCCGAGTGTGAGCGCGAACGCAGCCTCGCCCTCTTATTCCGCCGCGCAGCTTATATTTACCGCGATCGTGTCGACGCTGCTCTACGCAACCTTCGTGTTTGTCCAGACCATCCGCCATCGCGACTATTTCCTGCCTGAAGGCGTAGGCGCGCTGGCCGGCGATGCGCATGCTTCGCCACCCAGCTCGCGCGCGGCGGCACTATCGCTTGGCCTTCTTCTGCTCGCGTTGGTGAGCGTTGTCTTCCTCGCCAAAAGCCTCTCCAAACCGTTCGAAACAGCGATCGCTGCCGCCGCATTGCCGCGCGCGCTTGTCGGCATTGCCGTCGCCGCGCTCGTTCTCGCTCCGGAAAGTCTTGCGGCATTGCGCGCTGCGCGGCGCGACCGCCTCCAGACAAGTCTCAACCTTGCGCTGGGATCGGCGCTTGCGACAATCGGCCTTACGATCCCGACGGTAGCGATTGCGGCACTCGTCATGGGCTGGCCGCTATCCCTCGGCCTCGACCCCAAGGGCATGACACTTCTGGCGCTCTCGCTTGGCGTCGCGATTTTATCTTTCGGAACCGGACGAACCACGATTTTGCAGGGCGCCGTGCATCTCGTACTGTTGGCCGCCTATATTTTTACGACGGTCTTTTCCTGATCGTCCTGAGTTCGCCGTGCCGGGCAAAGTCTGATGATGCGACGGGCCGAAGCAGTGGCGAAGCAAAAAGCTCTTGAAAGTGATTTGGCGCTTCCTAGCTTTTTATCGCCGGGCGCCGAAACCGGGCCCGGTGGGTCAAATGAGAGCGCCGGCTCTCTCCGGCGCGTCTCATGCCCAAATTGCTCACTTAGGAGGATTTGGAAAATGAGAAGCAGCTTTGATTTTGCGCCTTTCCGGCGCTCCACGGTCGGTTTCGACCGCCTGTTCGATCTCCTCGAGACCGATCAGCGCGGCGACGGCAGCGAAGGCTATCCGCCCTTCGACCTCTCGCGGCGGGGCGAGGACAGCTACCGCATCACGCTAGCGGTGGCGGGCTTCCGCCCCGAGGATATCGAGGTGGTCGCCCAGCAGAACCAGCTCACCATCAGCGGCAAGCGCGGCGAAGAGAAGGACGAGGAGCAGTATCTCCACCGCGGGATCGCGGCTCGCCCCTTTGAACGGCGCTTCCAGCTTGCCGACTATGTCGAAGTCGAATCCGCCGGTTTCGACAATGGTCTGCTGCGGATCGATCTGCAGCGCGTCGTCCCCGAGGCGATGAAGCCGCGCAAGATCGAGATCGGCGGCAGCTCGCCCGCCCAGGATCGCCTCGCAGCCCCGCGGGAGAAAGACCGCGAATCGGCCTGATCGAGGCCACCGGCTCGCCGCCGATGACGGCGGCGAGCCTTGCTGAACCCTCTAGCCAGAAAGGAGATGACATCATGTCTATTCGTGATCTGATTCCCTGGAGCCGGCAGGAGAACCGGCTCCCCGTCGCGGTGCGCGCCGAGCAGGGGCGGGGCGATCATCCGCTCCTCTCGCTTCACCGCGACGTCAACCGGCTGTTCGACGATGTCTTTCGCGGCTTCGGCCTGTCGTCGTTCGGCGGTCTCGGCCGCGAACCCGCGTGGCCGAACCTCGAGTTCGGCGAGACCGACAAGGAGGTCCGCATCGTCGCCGAGCTCCCCGGGCTGGACGAGAAGGATGTCGACATCAGTGTCGAGGAAGGCGTGCTGACGCTTCGCGGCGAGAAGAAGTCCGAAGTCGAAGACAAGGACCGCGGCTATAGCGAACGCAGCTACGGCCGCTTCGAGCGGCGGATCGGTCTCCCGCGCGGTGTCGAACGCGACAAGGCGAGCGCGACCTTCAGAAATGGCGTGCTCACGGTCACCCTGCCGAAGGCGGAGGCGGCGAACGAAAATGTCCGCCGTATCCCGATCAATGGACAGGCGGCGTGACGGGCAGGTCCGGGACTTCGGTCCCGGGCCGGGCTACGGGGGCGCGTCGCCCCCCTCGCCGGCAAATGATAATTGTGCATCGGTCGGCCATCGCGCCAGCATGTTGCCGCCCGATGCATGGGCGATTATCGAGCCTGTGCCCCTTCGTGTAAACCAGTCGGGCCGCGCGCATGCCGGACTGTGGCGGTTGCGCTTCGGCCCGCGCTGGGTTCCACGGGCCGATCCGCTGACCGGATGGACCGGCGGCGGCGATCCCCTCGGACAGATCGAACTTCGCTTCGCGAACCGCGATGCGGCCGAGCTTTACTGCCGGCGAGCGACTATCCCGTTCGAGATACGGGGCTCGTCTGAAGTACGCCGGCCAGCCATGCCCTGCTTGACTAGCGAAGCGCCGCCCCGGCTTTGTTGCTCGCCAACTGGTCCGCACGCTTTGCGCTGCGGCGATTATCCGATCGGCGCGCACCGCGAAACACAGGCCAGGCCGGACGCGGCGAGTCATTCTGCATTCAGTTTCGCAGGATAGATTTTGGCTTCCATCATCAACAGAGGAGGACGATTGATGCGTAAAATCCGTACGGCCGTCTTCGCCGGTGTCGCGGCTCTTGCAGCCGCAGGCACGGCGTTGGCGGCACCTGCCGAAACCCGTGTGATGAAGGTCGGTCTGCCCGATGGCTCGATCGCGCGGATCGAATATCGAGGCGAGATCGCGCCGAAGGTTGTCGTGGCGCCCGCGGCACGCTTCGTTCCGGTCCAGTGGATCGACCCGTTCGACGCGGCCCCCTTCGCGATGTTCGACCGGATCGCGGCGGCAATGAACCGGCAAAGCGACATGATGATGCGGCATATGCTCGCGCTGCAATCTCAGCCGAATCCGCTCGGAGAGATCAACCTCGCCAGCCTCGGCTCGCTGCCGGCCGGAACCGTAAGCTATCGTTACGTAGCGACCAGCAGCGGAGCGGGAACCTGCAGCCGCAGCGTCGAGGTCACTTCGCACGGGTCCGGACAGAAGCCCAAGGTCGTGTCGAGGAGCTCCGGCGACTGCGGGGGCATGTTGTCGGACCCGACCGCCGAAGAGACCGAGGTCGCGATCGAACACCCGGCGCAATACACGACCTAGAGCCACCGGGAGCGCGGAGCGGCGCATCACGCGCTGCTCCCCCTTTGGGCTTTTGTTCTCTTTTGCGCCGTAAAAAATGGAACATGAGACGACGGAAACGCGTTTTATTTTACCCGCCGCTCACGGGCTTGCCCAATCGGGCGGCGCAGTTTCTCGAAACCCGAAACTTAGCCCGGCGGGCGAATCTTGAGGCATGTTCCCATGACCTGTATCGACGCAGAGCTTCTTTCCCGGCTCCCCATCACAGATGTGCAGAAGGTTACCTTCTATAAGCGCGACGAACTCACAACCGACCTGGTCTGTTGCGACGTCAGGGTCGCCGGAAAAGTCTGGACGTTCGATGAAGCGCTGGTTGGATGGGAATTGCTGATCGAGCACCTGAAGGGCCTTCCCGGATTCCGCTCTGGCGCGCTGTCAGCGATGTGCGATCCGCCTTTAGAAGTCTCCGAATCAGTGGCATTTGAACGGTAGTGTTCCTTCGCTCGGCCGCAGCGGCGGGAAGCCTATGTTGATCTGGACCGATTGCTACCGGTCCTCATTCCTCTCGCCCCCTGGATTCCTTCAATGGCGCAAGCGATTCGTCACTGCTCTTCAAATATGATAACCTCCGGCAGATGCTGCGTAACAACCACGAGGTTGATTATGACGGACGATTGGCGAGTGGATGACTTGGCGCTGTGCGTCAGCCGGCACGACTGCTACCCCTCCCAGGTTCGTCCCGGAGCGATTTTTACTGTCCGCGCCGTGCTCGCTAACATGCCCGACCTTGCCGGGGGGAATGCCGGGACGGCGCTGAACTTCAGAGATGTTGCGGAACTGGGGCCGCGCGCAGCCTATTGCGCGAGCCGCTTTCGCAAAATCGCGCCACATGCCCCCGACGCATTCGACTCCGAGGTGATCGAGATGCTGTGCGGCTTGCGGCGAGCTTCTCGCTGAACGGTTGAAATTTAGCTCTCATTTTAATCGACCGAGACGATTACTGTACCCGAAAAATTGGAATTGAGCCGCCGGGACGGAGTGCATAGATGCGCCTCTGCAAATCGTTTTGCAGTGCAGCAAACAAAGGAAACACTCTCCCATGGGTATCATCGGAAGCTCGATCAAGCCGTTCAACGCCACCTCATACTACCAGGGCAAGTTCGTCCCCGTGACGGACGCCGACACCAAAGGCAAGTGGGCGGTTTTCTTCTTCTATCCGGCCGACTTTACCTTCGTCTGCCCGACCGAGCTCGAAGACCTCGCGGATCAGTATGCCACGCTTCAGGGCCTCGGCGTCGAGGTCTATTCGGTGTCGACCGACACGCATTTCAGCCACAAGGCCTGGCACGACAGCTCGCCCGCGATCGGGAAGATCAACTATCACATGCTCGGCGACCAGAACCACGTCCTCGCCAACAATTTCGGCGTGCTGCGTGAAGATTCGGGCCTCGCCGACCGCGCGACCTTCGTTGTCGATCCCGACGGCGTGATCCAGGTGATGGAAATCACCAGCGAAGGCGTCGGCCGCAATGCCGAGGAACTCGTCCGCAAGATCAAGGCTGCAGTCTATGTCCGCGCCAACCCCGGCCAGGTCTGCCCGGCGAAGTGGGAAGAAGGCGCCGAAACGCTGGCTCCCTCGATCGAACTCGTCGGCAAGATCTAAGCCGATTTGCGAGGACCGGGCGGGCGGCGCCCGCCCGGTCTCAGCTTTTCATAAAACAAAAGATTCTGACGCCGTTCCCCGCGGCGAACCCCTGTTTCTGTCCGAAAGGCTCTCCCCATGCCGATGCTCGACGCCAACACGACCTCCCAGCTCAAGACCTATCTCGGCAACCTTCGCCGACCGATCGAGCTGGTCGCAAGCCTCGACGCATCGCCCAAGTCGGCCGAGATGCGCAGCCTGGTCGAAGAGGTCGCGGCGCAGTCGGACCTCGTCACCGCGCGGTTCGACGGCGACGACGCCCGCCGCCCGTCCTTCGCGATCCGCGCCGATGAGGGCCGCGCCGAAGCCATGTTCGCGGGCCTGCCGATGGGGCATGAATTCACTTCGCTGATCCTCGCGCTCCTCCATGTCGGCGGTCATCCGCCGAAAGAAGAGGCCGAACTGCTTGACGCGGTGCGTGCGCTGGAAGGCGATTTCGTCTTCGAAACCTTCTTCTCGCTGTCATGCCAGAATTGCCCCGACGTCGTGCAGGCGCTCAACATCATGGCCGCGCTGAACCCGAACATCCGCCACACGGCGATCGACGGCGCGCTTTTTCAGGATGAGGTCGAACGCCGCAAGGTGATGGCGGTGCCCGCCGTCTTCCTCAACGGCGAGCTTTTCGGGCAGGGCCGGATGGACCTCGCGCAGATCGTCGCGAAGCTCGACACCGGCGCCGTGGCGCGGGCGGCCGAGAAGATCGCCACCAAGGAGCCGTTCGACGTGCTCGTCGTCGGCGGCGGGCCCGGCGGCGCCGCGGCCGCCATCTATGCCGCGCGCAAGGGCATCCGCACCGGCATCGTCGCCGAACGCTTCGGCGGGCAGGTGCTCGACACGCTGGGGATCGAGAATTTCATTTCGGTCCAGCACACCGAGGGCCCGAAACTCGCCACGCAGCTCGAGGCGCATGTGAAGGATTATGACGTCGACGTCATGAACGTTCAGGAAGCCGCCGAGCTCATCCCCGGCGGCGCGCACGGCCTCCACGAAGTGAAGCTCAAGAGCGGCGCGAGCGTGAAGGGCAAGACCGTGATCCTGTCGACCGGCGCGCGCTGGCGCCAAATGGGCGTCCCGGGCGAAGCCGAATATCGCAACAAGGGCGTCGCCTATTGCCCGCACTGCGACGGCCCGCTGTTCAAGGGCAAGCGCGTCGCGGTGATCGGTGGGGGCAATTCGGGCGTTGAGGCGGCGATCGATCTCGCCGGGCTCGCCGCGCATGTGACGCTGATCGAGTTCGATAGCCAGCTTCGCGCCGACGCGGTGCTCCAGACAAAGCTACGCAGCCTGGCCAATGTCACGATCATTACGTCAGCGCTCACCACCGAGGTGCTCGGCAATGGTGAGAAGGTGGTTGGCCTGCGTTATCGCGACCGCAACAAGGATGAGGAACATCTTGTCGAACTCGAAGGCATCTTCGTCCAGATCGGCCTCATTCCGAACACGGAATGGCTGGGCAGCGCCGTGGCGCTCAGCGACCGCGGCGAGATCGAGGTAGACGCGCGCGGCGCGACAAGCCAGCCCGGTATATTTGCCGCGGGCGACGTGACGACCGTGCCGTACAAGCAGATCGTCATCGCGATGGGCGAAGGATCAAAGGCGTCGCTCTCTGCGTTCGATCACCTAATCCGCTCCTCGGCTTGATGTGACTGGGCCGATAATTTCTCCGCTGAAGTCGGAACTACAGAATCCAAATGCAGCCGTTTTTGGCCGATTGCGGCCTGACCGCTTTCAGGAGAGAATTTGCGAAAGCAGCCGTTCGCAAATTGCTCCCAGCGGCACGACCATATGATGCAGAAAGAAATGAGGCCGAGGTGACCAAAGTCGCCTCGACCTCATACCGAGCGTTTCGCCCTTCCGACGGGTCGCTAATCAGAAGGCGATGCGCGCAGTTACCCTTGCACCATGGGAGTTGCGGTCCGATGCCAGCGTGCCGGTGTAAGCAGCGCCGAGATGAAACGAGCCCGTGGTATATTCAAATCCGGCTTCGACTTCGGCTGAGTTCTTCGGGATAGCCGTGCCAAGGATGCCGAACGTAGGTCCTCCGGCCGTGAACCGAGATGCACTCGGTGCGGCGCGGTCGTTGAACGCTCGGTTCCAGGCAGCCGACACATAAGGCTGGAAGCCTGGCTGACCGGCGTTTAATTGCGCACGCCCGCCAAGACTGACGAAGGTGGTCTTCTGATCGCCCTTCGCGACGGTCAGTGCCGCGTCGCCGCCGGTTTCAGCGAAAGCATCGCTGCCGGTATCGACATGCGCCAGTCGGGCAAAGGGTGTGATCGCCGTATTGCCCGTGACAATGTCGTAACCGATCTCGCCAAAGATCTGCAGCGTGTCAGCGTCCCGCTTCGACGAAAGCGTTTGAGCCAGCGGCGCGCCGTTGATCGCGCGGGTCGTATCGATGTCGTGCCAGGCATAGCTGACACCGATGGTGCCGCGCAGACCGCCTTCCGCGCCATAAGTGGCATGGGCCGCGATATATTTGCTTTCCACGTTTGCATGGTCATTGCGCCCGCCGAAGCGGAAGTCCGACCCGCCGATACCTGCCGAAAGCGCTGCAGCGAAGCCGCTACCGCCAAAACCGACGCCCGCGACCAGACCCTTGTGATCGGTGTCCATCGCGAAATTCCCGCGCGCCGCGTCAAATTCTCCCCAGCCGCCAAAGGCCGAGCCCCAAACGAACGCACCGCCCTCTTCGGGAGCCTTCATGCCAATCAAGGCATTACGCAGATGACGACTGTCGTCGGTCAGGCCGCTGATCGTGCTAGCCAGAATTTCGCCCGACAGGTCGCCGAAGCTCGCCTGTGCGGTCGCCGCATTCTGGACCAGCACCGCTTCGTACAGCGGATTGTCGACGCCAAGTGCCTGAACCGCGGCCGCCACGCTCGCTTGGTTAAAGCCCACCGCGATATCGGCGAAATCGATATCGTTGCGATAGAGCGACAGCGTCACCGAGTTGGTGCTGTAGCGCAGAAGCGGATCGAGGAAGGCGAGGTCGGTCGTCACCGAACCGAACGTCCCTGTGATTCCCGCACCGCCTGTCAGAATTACATAGTCGGTGCGCGGGTTATAGTTGCCGTCCTCGGCCAAGACCGCCACGCTCGCCGTGCTGGCGATCGTCACAGCACCCGTCGCATCGAGGCGATCTGCGGCGCCCGCTGCGTTAACCTCGACTTCGTAGACCGAGCCTGCAGCGAAGGCGAGGTCGCCATTCACGGTCAGCTGGCCGATCGAGTTGCCCGGCGCAATCGTCCCGCCGCTGGCGACTGTCGTCGATCCCACGGCGCCATTGCCGCCGAGCGTTCCGCCGCTGTTGACGGTCACCGGCGAGGCGATCGAACCGTTTACCGCGAGCGTGCCGCCGTTGACCGATGTCGGGCCCGTATAGCTGCTGTTTCCGGTGAGGTTGAGCGTGCCGGCGCCCTCTTTCACCAGGCTGCCCGTGCCCGAGATATCGCCGCCGAAAGCAGTGTTGCCAGATTGATCGACGGTGAGCTGGCTGTCGCCGATCACGACGCTCGACCCCGCATCGCCTTCGAGACCGCCGATCGTCTGGTCCTTGCCCGTGATGTCGAGCGTGCCGCCTTCGCCTAGGTCGAATTCGGTACCCGGATCGATCGTGCCACCGATCCGCACCGAGCCGCCAAGGATGTTCGTCACCCCCTGGAAGGCATAGTCACCCATGAAGGTCAGCGCGCCGTCACCCATCTTGTCGAGGGTGCCGCTGCCCGAGAAGGCGCCGAGAAAATCATAATTGTCGGAACGATTGAAAACGAAGCGCCCGTCGTTGACGATATTGCCCGCGAAGCTGCCCTCGGTTCCGCCGGCGCCCAGCTCGAAGAAGCCGGTCCCTTCCGTCTTCACGTCACCCTGAAGCAGCCCGGTCAGGACGAGGCCGCCATTGGAAATGACCGTTCCGCCAGTGTGCGCGATGTTGGCGGTGTCTACGGTAAACACGGCGTCGCCGATGAGCTGCAACTGCCCCGTCCCGTCGATGGTCAGGTCGGCCAGATCGGACACGACATCGTCGGTACCGAAGTTCAAGACGAGCAGGCCGTCAGTCCGAACCGAAGGGGTCAGGATCGGCGACGAAGTATCGCCCGCGCCCAGATCAATTTCATTGACCTGCAGCGACGCACCGCTGGCGATCGAAACGCTATCGAATGCGCCGACCACGCCTGTGGTCGACCAATAGCCTGCCGCAACGTCGAGTGTCTCAAACCCGGTCGCTTCGGTAAGCTGCTGCGCCTCGGTCAGTTCAAGGACGTCCCCATCGAGCGTCAGGCTGTCGTTGCCGCCCCCTGCGTCAACGGCGCCGGACATTACGCTACCGGTTCGCAAAGTGACACGATCGTCGAAACTGCCGAGCTGGACAGCGATCCCGCCTGAACCGGTGATCGTCCCTGCGTTGTCGAGGATGATCGCACCGCTGTCATCGCCCCATACGCCCCGACCGCCGCCCGTGATTGCGCCGGTGTTAACGAGCATTGCGGTCCCGAAATTACCGAGGATGACGCCGTCGGTTGCACCAGAGATCGAGCCGCTATTGTTTACTTCGGCACTATCGAGGAAGCCCGCGACCGCAGCGCCAAAGGTCCCGCTTCCGGTGATCGTGCCGCTATTGCTGATCGTGCCGGTCTGCGCGATATCTTGCGAGACCTGCAGCCCTTCGACGACAGCGCCCGATGTTGCGCCAGTGATCGTTCCGCTATTGGTGATCGTTGCGGTATCGGTGACGAGGACGACCGCGCCATAGCCGTTGGAGCCCGTGATCGTCCCCGTATTGGTGAGCATGCCGTCAAAGCCCGTTTCCTGGACAAGCCCTGCCCCGCGCTGGATAAGAACGCCGCCCGGCCCCTCACCGGTGACCTTGCCGGCGTTGTCGACCGCGCCGCCGGCCGACAGGATGATCCCGAACCGCGTACCGCTGATGTCGCCGGTGGAACTGTTCGCAACGGTTCCGACATAGTTCGCCAGCGCCTGACCGTCATAGGGATAGATCGAGATGCCATCGGCCAGCGCGCTGCCCTCGCCGCGGATAATGCCGCTGTTGCTCACGCTGCCGCCGCCAATCAGACGCACGCCATCGTTCGATTCGCCTCGGATCGTGCCGCTGTTCGTCACCTGCGTGCCGACCGCGATGCCGACGATATCGCCGATCGCCTCGTCGAACTGATAGGCGGTCGTGATGCCGGCGCCCGCACCTGTGATCGTCCCGCTGTTGGTCACGCTCGACGACGCGGTGGTGATCGTGATGCCGGCGTCGGGCGCGGCGTCGAACCCGTCGTAACTGCCCTCGCCGCGGATCACACCGGCGTTGTTCACGGCAAGTGTGCCCGTCGCGAAGGAATAGATGCCCGACGTGCCGCCGGTGATCGTGCCCCCCTCGGCATTGGTGATCGTTACGTCCGCACGCGATCCCTGCGAGACGCCGGCGCCAAAATCGCTGCCGATCGTGCCGCTGTTCTCGAGCGTCGCGATGGACATGTCGCTGCCGAAGCCAACCCCATAGCCGTCGCCGCCACTGCCGCCGAGATTGCCAGTGCCGCGAATGTCGCCTGTGTTCACGACCTTGGCGGTCAATCCACTGCGATCCTCGCTTGGATCTGTATTGAGGGCAGTCCCCTGGACATAGACGCCGCCATTAACGCCCTCGATTTCCCCGGCGTTCACGACCTCGCCACCGCCCGACAGGATGATTGCGAACCGCTGGCCCTCGATGCGGCCATTCTCATCGTTGGTGACGTGGGCCGAATAATCTTCGTTCGACTGGTCGACATGCGCAAACATCGAGATGCCATCCGTGCCCTGCGCACCTGCATTGACACCCACGATAAAGCCGCTGTTGATCACGCTCCCGCCGCCGGCGAGGCGAATGCCGTCGTTATTGAGACCGATGATCTCGCCATTGTTGGTAATCGAGGTATTGATTGCGCGGCCTGTCCCATCCGCCATCGGCGTGGTGACGATCCCATATTGGCCGCCGATGATCCGACCGTTGTTGACGATCACCGCGTCCGCCGTCGTAATGACAATCGCATCCTGGGCGGCAGCGCTTATCAACCCCGCATTATTGAGAGCCAGCGAGCCTTCGTTGGAACGGATCGCGGTCCCATTGGCGACGATCTCGCCGTCGTCATGGTTGTTGATGGTGAGGGCGCCCGTCGACTGACCGATGATGGCGGCCGCTTGGCCGCTGATCAGACCCTCGTTTTCGATCACGGCACTGCTGAGCGCGCCTCCGGCAAGGACTCCCAGGAAACCCTGAACGGTGCCGCTGTTGTTGAGCGTGCCGATGCGACCAGTCTGGTCTGCGGTCGCGCCAAGGATGACGCCGAACGGGCTGACATTGGGATTGGCGGGATTGAAGGTCCCGGTGCTGCGAATGGTCCCTTCATTATCGATGGTCCCGCCACCCTGGACGACCACGCCGAACATTTGGCCTTCGATCAGGCCGCCCGGAGCATTGGTCACCGAGCCGATACCGGTGACATCAGTCGCGACAGACTGGGCGAATTCGGAAAGGGCGACACCGGTGCCCGACCCGTTATTGCCGTTCAGTCCGCGGATCACGCCGCTGTTGACCACCGATCCGCCGCCCGCGAGCGAAACGCCGCTGCCTGCGCGGCCTTCGATCGTGCCCGAATTCGTGACCGCAGTGTTGCGCGCGCGCGCCTGCGTCCCCTCGGCATTCTGAAACACGGTGGTCGTAATGCCCGACAGGGCGCCGACAATGCCCTGGCTATTGTTGATCACGGCGTCGGCGGTCGTGATGTTGATCGCATTCTGACCGGCGCTGAAGATGAAGCCCTTATTATCGACGGTCAGCGTGCCGCCGTTCGACGCGATCGCCGTCGCATTTGCAAGGATTTCGCCATTCTCGAAATTATTGACGGTCAGGTTGCCGGTGGACTGGCCGATGATGGCGATTGCGGTCGCACTGATCATTCCATCGTTGTTGATCGTCGCGCTTTCCAGCGCACCGCCAGCCAGAACCCCGAGAAACCCCGAGATGTTGCCGGTGTTCACCACCGTCGCGGCGCGGCCGGTCTGTTCGGTGGTTGCACCGAGAATGAGCCCGAACGGGCTGACGTTCGGGGTCGCAGGGTTCGGATTACCGGTGCTGCGGATCGTGCCCATATTGGTAACAGTGCCGCCGCCCTGCAGCACCGCGCCGAACATTTGGCCCTCGATCACGCCGCCGTCATTGTTCGTGATCGATCCCACGCCGGTGATATTGCTGGCAGCCGCGCCGGGGAATTCCGAGATCGATACGCCGGTGCCGTTGATCATGCTCCCGGGCGCCCCGCTGGTCCCCGAGATCGTGCCACCGTTGGTGACGGTACCGCCGCCGACAAGGGCGACGCCCGATCCTCCCTCGCCGCGGATCACACCGCTGTTCGAAACCTGCGTGTTCGCAGCGAGCGGCTGCGGGGGCAGATCATCGCCATTTGCGTCTTCGCTGAAAAAATAGGAGGTGACGACGCCGTTCGCTGCGCCGCTGATCTGGCCCGCGTTGGTGACGATCGAATTCGGCTGCGCAATCACGATGCCGCCGCTCGGCCGACTGTCGATGCCGCCGACGTCGATGCCGTTGCCGCGAATGACACCGGCGTTGCCGACAGTGACCGGACCATTGTCGGCGTAAATGCCGATGAGATCCCCCTCGACGGTCTCGCCATCATCAACCTCGATTTCGAGCCGCTCGGGCTGGTCGTTATGAACGCCGAACGCATTTTGGGCGGCGGCGGGCGCCAGATGGCCGATTGCAAGGCCGACAATCGCACTGGTGGCGAGCAGGCGAGATTTCGAGATTCGTGACATATTCCGGAGTCCCCCATTGACGTTGCAGGCAAGGCAAGGGACTTGCCGGAGAACGTTTTGCGCTCTCCGGCTCATCCGCCCCGCCTCGAGATTTTGCGCCCCCAAGCCGTTCGGGTAAAAATACCCATCAGCTTTGCGTGCGATGACTAGTGGCGGGGACGGCGGCGCGTCTACCCAATGTTATTTAGGGTGAATTTGCGACGGACCGTTGCCGCGGTGCTTGCACCGAGGTGTCTGGCCGTTACGGGTGACAGATCACCGGGGGGTGGGTTGAACTTGTCTTGGGCGAACCTGTGCGTGCGCCCGTTGGACGCAGATAAGCGTTCGGTCCCCGCCCGGCGGCGGGGGTGATAATGAAGATCTTATACGCGATCCTTGGGTTCTTTTGCCTGCTGGCCGCTCAACCGGCGCGCGCAAACTCCGACAAATTGCCGCTGCTCGATCTCAGGGCTGGAGAAGATGCACCCGCACTCGCCTCGTTTGTTCGGTTCGCGAAGCGCCCCGGCGTCGCAAGGACGCCGCAACTGGAAGCGATTCTCGGCGGTCCGCTGCAGCATATAAAGGGATCGACGATCCACTTCGGCCCCCCGGGCACCCGGACCGTCGTTCTCCTGAAAGTTCGCAATGCAAGCGACGCGCAGGGAAGCTGGATTCTGACCACCGGCCGCGGCTCGCTCAAACATTTCCGGCTTTATGAAGCTGAAGGTCGCGCGCTCGCGCTGGTCGTCGATGCTACCGATCCGCAGGTCGCCCGCGAAAATCTCGGGACCTACCAGGCGTTCAGCTCCGAGCTTGTGCTTGCACCGCGGCAGGAAAAGCTGGTCGTCATCGAATTTGTGTCCGAAAATTCGACCTACATGCCGCTCCGCATCGAAACCTATGGGACCTTCTTCAAGGATCGGCGAGCCAATATTTCAATGGTGTCGGGCGTTGTCGTCGGCGCGCTGACGCTGCTGCTCCTCAATTTCCTGTTCTTCTCGATCACGGGCTTCAAGGAATTTCTCTGGCTGGCCGTCGCGGAAGCTTTTTTTGCGCTCAACACGGTCCATTCCGAGGGCTACATCACCATATTCTTCCTGTACGACAAGCCGCTGACCGGTGTCGCCGTCGAAGATTTCTTCAAATGCGGATTTGCGGCCGCGATGGCCCAGTTTTGCCGAAGTTTCGTGAAGACTGCGGACAACTTCCCCAAGAGCGACCTCACCCTAAAGGCGCTCATCCTGTTCGCCGTCGCCGTCATGCTGGTCCAGCCCGGCCTATCCCTCTACCCCGCCGACGTTCGCTTTTTTCTCCACCTGTCCGGATGGATCGTAGCGGTCGGGGTGGCGTTATTCCTGCCTTTCGTGGGCTATGCGGCCATGAAGCAGCTTGGCTCCCAGCTCTGGCCCCTCTTCGTAGGCTGGGCCAGCCTCGCGCTGTTCATTTTCTATGCCGCGATCGCGTCGATGGGCTTCTTCACCTGGCTACCGATCAACTGGCACCTCTCCGGGCCTGTCGGGCTCTTTGAATCAGTCATGGTAACATTGGCGCTCGGACTGAACCTCAAGAAGATCCAACGGGAAAAGCTCGTCGCCGACGCCAATTATGCCCAGTCGCTTGGTGAACGCCTCGAGATCAGCGAACGGGCAAAGCGGCTTGCTGAAGAAAAGGCCTATGCGCTCGAAACCGTGCACAGCCAGAACGCGCTGCTTCACGCGTCCGGCCACGACAGCCGGCAGGTCATCCTTGCACTCAATAGTGCGGTTGCGGTTCTGAAGCGTCGGGGAAAGCCGGGCGACGATCCGGCGCTGATCGGGATGCTTCAAAGCTCCGCCAACTATCTGAACGAAATCGTGACGACCACCATTTCCGGCGCCAACATCGCCGCGGGCGATGCTCAATTCGTCGCACTCGGGGCCTTTCGCGGCCAGGCGTTGATCGAGCCGCTGACGATGATGTTCAAGACGCCCTTCGCAAACAAAAAGCTGACACTGAAGGTCAGCGTCGCGGACGACGTCATGATCATTTCGGACAAACCGCTCCTGATGCGCGCGCTCGCAAATCTGCTGAGCAATTGCTATCAATATACGCAGACTGGCGGCGCCCACATCGCCCTCGTGCTCGACGAGGGCCGTGCCATGATAAGCATCACCGACACCGGAAGCGGAATGCCTGCAGACATCATGGCCGCCTTGAACAGCGGAGGCAGGGCGCGCGTTCGAGGAAATGAAACGACAGAGGGAACCGGCTCCGGTTTCGGATCGGCGAAACGCATCGTCGAAATGCTTCGGGGAACCCTCAAAATCTTTTCGTCGACCAGCCACGGCACGGAGATCCGGATAACCCTCCCCGCAGCTTCCGTTGTCGTTACGCCGATCTCAACGGACGAATTGCAAGCGGGCTTGCCCGAATGGACGGTTCTCGACTTCGATCAACGCAGGGATTTCGAGTTGGAATTGGCTTCATCCGGCAGCGAACCAAAACCTGTCCTCGCCGTGACCTATGATGACAGCACAGTCACGCGCGGGCGGCTCGGCCAGCTTGTCACCATGGTGGCGATCAAACCCGTTTGCCGCGAACTGACGCACCATCCCCTTCTTTTGGCTGCGTCAAAGAAGGTTTAGCTCATTCGCGCGCTCGACGATCCTGCGGTTATGCGGGACGTCGAGTTTACGCCGCAGTTCGGCAATATGGAAAGATACGGTCGGCGGCGCGATCGCAAGACGATAAGCGATCTCCTTGTTTGTCTCACCCTGTGCCAGATAGTGGAGGATGGCCATCTGCCGCGAGGACAGCGCAACGGGGGATTGCTGAAACTTGCCGAGCGCTTCTTCGATATGCGGCGAAATATAGACCTCGCCCGCCAGCGCTGCGTCGCAGGCGGCGACAATGTGATCGAGCGGGTCCGATTTGCTCACGACAGCACGCGCGCCCAGTTTGAGCGCCGAATGAATCTCGGCAAGGTTCGTTTCACCAGTCAGGATGATAACCGTCATGTCGCGCGACCCGACGATCTCGGCGAGAACATTTATACCCCGCACGTCGGGCAAGTTGAGATCGAGGATAACCAAGTCGATCGGTTGCGACTGTACGAAAGCATTGACCATCGCGCCGCAATCGAGCGCGTCGACAACGACGAAGCGATCGAGCGAACCAAAAAGGAACCGCAGACCGCTTTGGGTGATACGGTGATCGTCGACGATCAAGACATTATGCTGCACCGTCATGCCCCACTCTCTCCTCCCCAGATGCTTCTCCGCAGATTATTCACCTGCCGCAACCCGAAATAATGCGGGGTGGTTGGGGGTCGGACTCCGGGCGCGAAAAAGGGTCGCGCTTCACATTACGGCCAAGCGCTCTTTCTGGGCGATACCGGAACCGGTACTGGCCGATTGCGGACCGCCAGCTTTCGGGTTGAAACCGACAAAAGCAGACGTTGAATGGTTCGCACCTAGCCCCGCAAGAAGGTCCATCGGGTCGCACCGCTCTGCAACACCATTCGCCCACCGCCAATTTGAACGTCATATTGCTCCGACGTCTGCGCGAGCTTCGAACCACCTTGGCGGCCACAGCTTGATTCAAAGCTTTCCGTGCCATTTTCGACCGCGAAAATTGTCTTGCCACCCTCTTGACTGACGCGCCCATGTTTCACTTGCGTCGTCGTCATCGAGCAGCCTTCCTTTTCGGCATGGCGTTTGGCGATCTTCCACGTAAAACGTCCGTCCTTCCCGATTTCAAGCGTCATGGAACGCGCCACCTGCATCGACGCCGGTTCGGTCACGATCGTGGTGCGCGTAGGCGAACCATAGCCGGCGGTGCCGCCCAGGCTGGTGCCATAGGACACGCCGACGTTGGGTTGGAGTTTGATGCGCGGGACAAGTACCAGCTCTTTGCCGCTGCTGGATTGCGTCCAGACACCTGCGGCGCTTGCCGGAATTGCCTCAGCATGGAGCACCGAGGTCGCGGCGATCGCAGTTACGGCGGTAAAAATGGCCAAATTCTTCATAAAAAAACCTCGCTTTGTAACCGATTTTCTCGCGAGCCTTAGCCCGTCGTCGACCCCGGCGGCTCAGTATATCTCGTGCCAGTTTTCGACATCCGACGAGCTGTTCGCCAGTCCAAGGCAGATCAGGCCGGGCCGACTGACAGAAGACCCGCCCCGCTCCAGCCGATATTCAAGCCGGCGGCACTGAAAGCCGTCGACCCGCTCTTCCGACATCAAGGTCAACGTCCCCTTAGAGGCTCTACCCTGCCAGCGGTGGATGTGGCCGATCGGCCAGCTTCCCGCGCGCTTGGCACGTTCATTATATCGTCCGCTGAACTCGTCGAACGGGAAGGTCGGGCGGCCATCGAGTTCGATTCCGCCTTCGCAGTCGTTGCAGCTCACTTCACCGAACTTGTTATACTCGGCCTTCTTCGCTTCAACGTGGGGTGGCGTCTTGAGGCTGTCGATGTAACGTGCTTTTGGCGCGGGCGCTTCGGGAACGGGCTGAACCGACGCCGGCTCCTGCGAAGTCTCAACAGGGACAGGTGCCTCGTCATTCGAGCTCTCATCCTGTCGGGGTTTTGCCGATCCATTGATTATGTCGCCGGCGAGCTTTTCCGCGTTCTGCTCTACCTTCTCCGCAGCGCGATCGGCGAGCCGCTTCAGAAAACCTTGGGCATGCGCGCCTTCGGCCGAAGCTAGCAGAACCGAGGCGGCAAGCGCCGCGCACAAGATGCGTTGCATGATGATCTCCGGAAATTTCGATTGGAAAAGGTCAGCCGAAATCAGCTGTCAGCGTGGCGGTCAGCCGGCGCGGAAGGTTGTAGAGGTAGATACCCGAGGACCCGTTCGCCCAGCCATATTTGTTGCCGATGTTCGCGACCTGCACACGCAAGGTTGCGGGCGCCTTGCCGAGCTTGAACCGGTAGCGGCCCCCGACCGACGCTATGGCACGCGCCGGGATAACAAGCTTGCCGTCGGCGCTTGCGACCCGGTCCGACGTGCTTTCGACGACGAGGTCGACCGAGACGGCGGGCGCGAAGGTCGGCCGATAATCAAGTACCGCGGTCGAAAGCCGGCCGAAGCTCGCGAGCGGTTTCCGGCCGACCAGCCCGCTATCGACGGCGTCGCCCGACAGCCTGGCGTCGATCAGCGCCGTCCCGGCGATTGCGGTCAGGCCCGGAGCGATCTGGCCCGAAAGCGAGAATTCGGCGCCGCGATGGCGCACGTCGCCGAGTTGGCGGAACAGCCTTGCATTGTCGAGCGAATAGAAAGGCTTAGTAACTTCGAACACCCCCGCGACCAGACGGATCCCGGGGACGATCGACCAGCGAAGGCCGGCGTCGACTTGGCGCGTTCGGATTGCCGGCGGCGCTTCGTCGCGGTTGACCGCATGACCGGGGGCGACGGGGCTCTCCTCCAGCCCTTCGGTGTAGCTGCCGTAAAAGGCGAGCGACGGCGAAGCGTAGAGGGCGGCGGTCGCGTTCAGCAGCAGCGGCGCATCCTTCGTCGTGATCACGGGCAGGTCGGGGCCGAACACGCGCTTGCTATAGTCGGTCTTCTGCACGCCGATGCTCACTTCGCCGACGTCCTTCCAACGTCCCTCATAGGCGATGCCCGCGGTCCACTGCCGGACGGTATCGCGCGTCTGCGGACCAAAATTTGAAACGGGCTCGGGGAAGTCGACGGGATCTTCGATCGGATGGTTGCCGACAAAGATTTCACTGCTGCCGCCATAGACGCGTGCCCGGTCGCGACCCTTGATCGAAAAGTGGAGCGTGTGGAGCCGCGGCCCGTCGGCGAAGCGGCGCGACAGCCGCACCTCGCCGCTCGTCGAGGCCGAACGGCGCCCGGGTTCCGCGATGACAACCTCATCGGCGGTCCCGTCAGGTCGAACATTAAGAAACAGCTGGGTGTGCGAGCGGTCAAGATCGAGGATCGAACGAAATGCGCCGGCCTTCAGCGTCCAGCCTCCGCTTTTCAACGTGGTGGCCAGACCCGCGGTGATCGTTTCGCCGTCGTTGGCCGCCCATTTCTGTCCGATTCGCTTCACGCGCTCGAGCCGCGGCGGCAGAAAGTCTCCAGCGGTCAGCAGCAACGGCGGGAGTTCCTCGTCGGCGATCCCGACGCGGCTCCAAAAAGGCATGATTTCGACGCCGTCGACCGGTTCCCACCGTGCAATCAGCGCAGCCGTGCGAAATTCGGCCGCACCGCCGGTGTGATTGCGGTCGGACACCAGTCCATAGCCCGCGCCGATCGACAGCCGGTCGGTGACCGGCACTTGCGCGTCGAGTTCGAGAACCTTCGATCCGAACGGCCCGAGGCGCCCGCTGACGCTGAGCAGCCTTTTCGCGCTGGGTTGGCGCAGCTCATATTCGGCGATTCCGGTGGGCGCCGGAAAGGGATACCCTTGCGCCGACAGGCCGACGCGCATCTGCAAGCCTCCGATCAGCCGATCGGAAAAGGCCGCTTGCTGGTCAATGTAGAGCCCGTCGAGGCGGATGTTTCCCGCCTCCGCGGCCGAAAAGCCCCGGACATAGTTCGGGTTATAGATGCCGATCTGCTCGCCGCCGATCGAGGTACCGAAAGCATCCTCGGCGCTGGTCGTCGCATTGTCGTCGGTGCGCTGGGCCAAGGACGTGGCCGGTGCGGCGGCAAGCGCGAGCCCGAGCGTCGTCAGGATCAAGCGGCTCATCAATTTGTCTCCTTCATGCGGCGTTGCACATCTACCCAATCGGTCATGAACATCGCCGCGGCGAGACGAGCGGCGGGGCGCTCGGGGCTCAGCCGGTCGCTGCGCAGGTCGTCATTTTCGTGCGAATAGCTCGACATGTGGGCGAGCAGCGGATGGACGCCCGCAGCGCCCGGCTGATACCAGCTTCGGTCGTGCTGCAGTTGCAGCGCAAGCGGCCGCGGACCCCAGGCATATTCCGAATTGGGATCATACTCGGGGAGCCGGTCGGCGACATACACACCGAAGGCGGACCCGGTTCGCACCTGAAAGCTTTGGTGCTGCACGCCCTCGGCTTGCACCTGTCGGCGCGCCATCATGTCATAGGGATTGAGGAAGACGCTAAGCACCGCGCCCTCTTCCGATGGAGTGAGATAACGTCCGTCGCGCTGGATCGTGTCAGGGTCGCCATCGATCACGCTTTTGGCCCGGATAGTGAAGGTCGCGCCGACCAACCGGACGCCATCGAGTGTCGGCACGACCGAGATGTTGATGTCGGCGTGCAGGCTGGTGCCGCGCACGTCGCGGAGCGAGGGTTGCTGCATCAGCGCATTGAAGGCGACCATCGCGCGCCGGCGCAGCAGGTCGATCTCGGCGATCGGTATCTTCGCGAGATTCCGGGGCTGATGGACGTGGACGTCGGGCGTCTTCGAATACCAGCCGGGCAGACCAGCCCCGGGATGCGGCGTTGCAGCCGCCCAACGCTCCATCAGTTTCTTCGGTGCCCGGCTGTCGCCCGCCGCGGCATGCGCTGCGGGAATGGCGGGCGCTACGGCGAGCAGCCCGAGAAGGGCCAGTTTCAGGAAGGAAGATTTCATCGATCGAACTTTCTTGATGTTTCGAGGCTTAGCCGGGCAGGCCCAGCGCGCCGCCGATGACGCCGCGCAACAGACCGCGTTTCTTTTTGGGTTTCCCTTCGCTCGCCGGGGCGTCGCTTTCGCCGTCGCCTCCGCTCATCAGCGACGCGAGATCGACGCCGAGCATGCCCATATGCGTGGCCTTGGTGCGCAGCTTGACGCCCCAGCCTAGCGGCGCTTCGCGCGGCGATCCGTAATTGGCCTCGGGTCCATAGGCGGTCATCATCAGCATCGCCGATTCCGACGCTTTGCCCACCGCCGAAGGGACGATGCATTCACTGGTCGCGGGCGCGAGGAGGATGCGTTGCTGGACGAGCCGCGCGATGTCGGATTGTTCGAGATAGTCGGGCAGCGCCATGCCGGGCATGCGCACCGCGCTCGACGTCCACATCACGATCGTGCCATCCTCGCGCGCGCCCGTCACAGTCATGATGTAGCCGCGGGCATTGGCGAGCGCGGGCCAGCTGACCTTGACCGCGCCCGACGCGAGGTTGGCACTTTGCGGCGCGAGCGGCGCAAGGAAGTCGTTGCCGCCGGCGACGGCGAAGCGCATCTCGGGCGAGTAATTGCCCTGCACGACATGATCGCCGACGAGCGAGGCGTCGCGTGGGACGCGAGTGCCATTCTTGCCCCCTGGCCACTCGCCATAGGTCGCATGGCGCCCCGCCGACGGCGGTACCATTGCCTTCACATTGGGAATCGCGCCAAAGGGTGATGCGGCGCCGGGTCTCATCGTCGCAAGGTCGATGACCACCGGCTGTCCCGAGGGAGCGGTTTCGCCGCAGCCCCAATATAGCTCGATCCGTCCTTTGGGCTTGTCCGGCGTTCCGGGCCGGTAATCGGGGTTGGCGTCGGTTTTGGGCACGCCCTTGCCCGGCGAGACCAGCGGAAGGCGCTCGCCGGCGCGCAGCCCCTGCGGCGGCAGATGCTCGGCGTTGGGAGCCGTGTTGCTCCGCCCCGAGCCGAGCTGGAGCGAGAGATTCTTCGCGACGCCCGCGGGCTGACCAGTTGCCATGCCCGAAACGGTTTCGGCCGACAGCCAATAGACGGCCTCGATCTTCGGTTTGGGCGCCTGCTGCGCGAAGGCAGCGGTCGCGGCGATGGCGAGCGCGCCGAGCGCGGCGCCGCGGGTCAGTGTCTTTTTCATGATGGCCTTCTCCCGATCGTCAGGGCTGTTAGGATGTCGGCAGAATCGGCGGCGAGACGTGGAGCCGCAGTCCCGGGTGATCGATGACGAAGCGCCGGTCGGCGAACATATCGATCCCGAGGATCACCGCGGGCTGTTCGGGGGCGAACCCCAGCACCTTGAAGATCGAAAGGTCGGCGACGCGCACCTTGCGGCCCGCAACCATCGCATCGCCGATCATGAGCGCGTCGATCGGCGCTTCGACGCTCGGCATGGCATGGTTGGTCGCGCCCTTGATGTCCGACGCCTTGGCGAGACCGGGGCTGTCGGGGGTGAGCCCGATCGCCTTCGCCGCCGCCCAATTGATGATCGTCCCGCGCGCGCCGGTGTCGAGAATGGCGGGGACTTCGACGCCGTTGAGACGGATCGTCAGGCGCGGTGCGCGCATATCGTCGAGGACGAAGGGCACCGACGCGGAAAGTCCCTCGAGCATCCCGGCTTCAAGTTTCGGCGTCATCCGCCAAAGGCCACCGGGCATATCCAGCTCGACCGTAAAGTCGGCGATGATATCCGCGCCCAATATCCCGTCGACGCCGAGATGGTCGGTCGGCCCGGGGGGTAGAAGCATGAGCTCGGGAGAGTTGAACACGTGCCCGGCGACTGCAACCTGCCTGACGACTGTCGTTTCGACATCGCTTCTTCCTGCGGCTCCATTGAGCGGAGTGTCCGAAAGCTTGGCGACGAGGCCGGGCATCTCTGCCCGCAGCTTCGGCATGATCGTCGTGCTGCTTGCGGCCGTGTCGATGACGAAGCGTTTAGGTTCCGCGCCATCGATACTTACCCGTACGACCGGATGCCCCGAGGGTAGGACTTCAAGCGGCTGCCGTGTGTTCGACGCAGCGGCGGCAGGCGCCGCCGCTGCGCGCATGCTCGTCGGCAGCTCGGAGGGAGCCGCGCGCGCCTGCTCGGCGATGATCAGGGCGCCGAGCAGGCCGAAGGCAATCAGGCTGTGACGGTAACGGGTGAGTGCCATGAAGGAATCTCCTGGCGGCCAAGTGCCGCGAACAGGGTCCGGCTATGGCGAAGAGGGCGGGTGTTCCACGCCTGTGCGACGAAGGCCGATACTGATTCGCCGGAGTCGATTGCCGCGCGACGAAGGCCGACGCCAGTGCGACGAGGCAGGACGCCAACCGCGCACCCTTCCTTTATGCTCGGCGCGAACTACACATTGGAATTGCCATGCCGCTGAAGCCCGAACACCGCCAGACCATCTCTCTGGTTGCCGCGACCTGGATCCTGTCCGGGGTACTCTACATCATCCCCTATCACCTGTTCAGCGGTGCAGGCATCTATGTCACCGTCTCGGTCATCAACATCTGCGTGATGGGCGCGCTGCTGTCGGGCGGCGTCTATTGGGCGGTCCGGGCCACGCGCCGCCGCAATACCGTCGTCCGCCTCGCCGCGATGGGCGCGGCGGTGATCCTCGCGTCGGGGTCGCTGGCGCTGATCGACGCTTCGACCGGCGAATGGATCGGGCGGCTCGTCGTATCACCGCAACAATCCGCGCCGTTCGCGCTGCGCGCGACGAACAATTTCATCGCGCTCGTCTGGCAGTTCGCCTTGCTCGGCGCCGCCTTCACCGTGATCGAGGCGAACAAGCTGACGCGTGAGCGCGAACTGGAGCTTGCCGTGGCTCGCGAAGCAGCGAGCCGCGCCGAGGCCGCCGCAAGCGCTGCCAGCCTCGCGGCGCTGCGTTACCAGCTCAACCCGCATTTCCTGTTCAACACGCTCAATGCGATCTCGTCGCTGATTGTCACGAAGGAATATCGCACCGCCGATGCGATGCTTGCCAAGCTGTCCGAGTTCCTGCGCGCGACCTTGTCGTCGCAGCCCGATGCCTTGCTACCGCTCGAGGACGAGCTCGCGACGCTGCAACATTATCTCGAGATCGAGAGCGTACGCTTCGGCGAGCGGCTCGCGGTCGAATTTGTCTGCCCGCCCGCGCTTAACAGCGCGCTGGTGCCAGGTTTCCTCCTCCAGCCGTTGATCGAGAATGCGATCAAATATGCGCTCGCACCATCCGCGGTGCCGGTGACGATCAAGGTCGAAGCGTCGAGCGACGCCGACATGCTGCTCGTCTCGGTCGAGGACGATGGCGCCGGACAGGAAAAGGATGCACGGCCCGGCACCGGCGTCGGTATCGCCAACGTCCGCCAGCGGCTCGAAACGCTCTATGGTGCGAAGGGCAGCCTCGAAACGCTGAAACGCGAACGCGGCTTTCTTGCGATCGCGCGACTGCCGCTCGAACGGCGCAACGAGTTAGCGGCATGAGCACGCTGCACGTCCTGCTCGTCGACGACGAGCCGCTTGCGCTGCGGCGTCTTGAAACGCTGTTCGGAGACATCGACGATGTCGAGGTCGTCGGCACGGCTTCGACCGGCGAAGAGGCAGAAGACCGGATTGCCAAGCTCAGGCCCGACCTCGTGATGCTCGACATCTCGATGCCCCAGAAAAGCGGCATCCGCGTTGCCGCCGATCTCGTCGCCGATCCGCGCCCCGAAATCATCTTCGTCACCGCCTTCGAACAATATGCGCCCGATGCGTTCGAGGTCGATGCCGCCGACTATCTGCTTAAACCCGTTCGATTCGACCGGCTCCGCCAGGCAGTCGAACGGGCGCGGCGGCGGCGGGCGATGCGCGACGCGGCCGACCGTATAGCGAACGCTTCGCCAGCGGACGCGCGGGAAGAGGCCATCTGGGTCCAGGTCGCGAGCGGCAACCTCCGCCTCCCCGTGGCGCAGATCGAATGGGTCGAGGCCGCCCGCGACTATGTGCTGCTCCACACTGCTACGCGCAGCTACATCCACCGTATTTCGATGACGGCGCTGGAGCAGTTGCTTGACCCCGCGCAGATCATGCGTGTCCATCGATCAACCTTCATCCGGCCCGCGCTCGTGAAAGCGGTGCAGCGGCTCGGCAAGGGGCTCATCGCACTCGAAATGGAAGATGGAGCGGTCGTTCAGGTCGGGCCGAGCTATGTCCGCGCCGTGCTCGAGAGGCTCGGCCTCGCCTGACATTTTCGTCGCGTCGGCGTCCGCTTTGGTCGATGCCACGGCGGTCATGTCGCACGATCATCCGGTTTCGAAGCAAGCCCAGGGCGTCGATATCGACGCTCCCGTAGCGTGCCAGTTGCGGCATCGAGCCGCGAGCAGAGATGGCCGGTTCGTCCCACGCCACCCCGGCAAGGGCCGGCCTCTCTGCTCAGCCTCACGATGATGGAGTCCAAGATGAGCAAACTCCCCTTCCTCGCCGCTGCGATCGCGCTCGGCATGCCGATGCCCGTATTGGCGAAGGCTGAAGCCAAGCCCGAAGCCCATGCCAAGGCCGAAGCCAAGCCGGAGGCCCGCGCGAAAGCCGAAGCAAAGCCCGAGGCGCGCGCCAAGGCCGAGGCCAAGCCCGAAGCCCGCGCAAAAGCCGAGGCAAAACCGGAAGGCTGATCGCGTCGGCAGCGGAGCGCCGACGAGCCCCCTCCCGGCACTCCGCCACGCCTGCCGCCGCGCAACCCCAGAAGAAATTTGATGCGAGCAGCTTCGCAGCTCCCTGCGGCCCGAAACGCGCAGCAGCATCCAGAGGATTTTCCCATGACGATCATGCGCACCTTGCCGGCCCTTGCGATCGGATTGACGCTGTCGGGTGCGGCCGCCCCGGTGGCAGCCGCAGCGGCCGCCCAATGCACGGCTGGCTGGGCGGGAACGGTGGAATATTCGCGTCACCAGGCGAGCAGCGACTCCAAAACAGTCAAGCGGGTTTCGGGCAAGGGCACCGAGACGACCAACAGCTCGATCAACGACGACTATGTCGCGCATGTCGCGGTCCGGCCGGCGCCCGATGGCGAATACAGCCTCGGCACGGCGAATATAAATCTCAACGCGACGGCGACCGAAACCATAAACTCCAACGACCAGATGATCTGTCCGCACGAGCGTACGATGCGCCAGATGTCGGGGCAGTTTGTGAGCAAGAGCGAGCGACGCGGTAACGCAAGCGGCCTCGAGGCGGGCGTGGACATCACGACCGATAGCGACGGCACCTATAGCGTCAGCGTCCGGCTGCCCGAGTTCCAAGGCACCGCCTCGGGATCGAATTCGGCAAGCTTCAGTGGCCAGTGCAAATCGAAGGAGGCCACGAACCAGAAGATTGCAGACATGCCCACCACGATCGACGCGATGCGCTTCTCGAGCAGCGGCGAAGACCGGATGCAGCCATCCGATCCCAACCGCCTGACAGGCGCGCACTCGGTTACCTCCTATGGTGTGACCGAGTCGCTGCGCTGGAACCTGCGTCGCTGCGGTGGCGATCTGCGCCTCGTCGATGTGAAGTTCGAGGACATGCGCTTTCCCACCTGGGACGCCTGGAAAGAGATCGTCGAGCAGGTTGGCACGATCGATGGCAATATCGTGCGCCTGACAGCAGTCGTCGCAAACGACAGCCCCGACGAGAAATCGGCGACGGTGAAGTTCCGTGACACCTACAAGGGCGACAAATGGGACGGCGCCAAGCCCGACGGCCTGCTCGGCGAAGTCTCGGTCACCGTGCCGGCAGGCCAGCAGCGCGAAGTGCAGTTCAAGTGGGACAGCTCGGGCTATGCCTGGTTCGACGACGGCCGGCCGCGGCTCATGCAGCGTATCAAGGCCGAGGTCGAGGACAAGGGGAAGAAGGTCGACGACATGACGCGCAATCTGAAAGTTTCGCCGAAACCGCTCGTGCTCGTTCACGGCCTCTGGTCCAACTGGCGCGCGTGGGAGCCTTGGCAGAATATCCTGACCACCAGCCACAGCTTTGACTGGAAGGCCTTTCCCGTCGGCGAGAAACCGGAACATGGGCGGATGAACACCGGCGATGAGATGGGCAACTTCGGTCCCACCAACACGATCGCCCAAAATGCCGTCGAGCTCGGCAATTATGTCCGCTACGCGCAAAAGGACCGCAATGCGTGGCATGTCGACCTTGTCGCGCACTCGATGGGCGGCCTGATCAGCCGGCGCTATATCCACGCGACGATGCCAACCTATCCCGACGGCAAGCCCCAGATATCGCACCTGGTGATGCTCGGAACACCCAACAGGGGGAGCAGCTGCGCCGACCTGATGAGCATCCCGCTGGAGCTCGCCGGGAGACCGATGGAGGCCCTGCGCGAACTGCGGCCGATCAATGTGATGAAGTTCAACGCGGAGACCGTCGATCGCAAGGGCGTCCTCTTCTCGGTTCTTGCCGGCAACCCCCTGCCCCCCGTGTGCCGGATGCTCACACGGAGCGATGGCGTGGTCGCCGAGCCATCGGCGAAGTGGATGATCGCGGACAATGAAACGCAGGCCGTTCTGCACACGAGCATGACCGAGACCGGCCCCTTCTCTACGTTCGTGATGCCGCGCATTGCGCTCGGCCCCGGCGAACAGTCGGGGAGCGCGTCGAAATCCGCAGCGACCGCTGGAAGCGCTCGGGCACCGGCGCGCCTCATGCTGCTCGGCGTCGAGGGGCCGGAAGATGAGAGCGGATCAACCACGCCCGACTTTTCGAAGATTCTCCTCATCGCGCCCGGTCAGACGCTGACCATCACGATCCCTGTCGAAGAAGCGAGCAATTTCGGCATGACTTTCCTAGCCGCGAACAGCGTGTCCGCGACGCTGATCGATGACAAAGGCCAAGTCGTCGCCAGCAACAGGAGCGACACTCCGGAGGCGAACCAGATCTTCCGTTCAATCTTCATCGACCGCGCAACCACTAAGGGAAGCTGGAAACTGACACTCGAAAGCAAGGACCGCGCCGATCGCGAGATCATCCTCTCCACCTGGTCGAACGCCATCCGATAGAGGCTCTAATGGCCGTTTGCGGTCAGTCCGCTTTCAAGACCAAATCTAAGAGAGCGGACTTAGAAATTGCGCCGATTAACCGGTCCGATCGCCGGAAAGCAATGACCGCGCCACGACCATTCGCTGGACCTCGCTCGGCCCTTCGCCGATCCGCTTGATACGAAGTTCGCGAAACCAGCGTTCGAGCGGCATTTCCTTCGCGACGCCGAGCCCCCCGAATATCTGCACGCATCTGTCGACGACGCGAAAGGCAGTTTCCGTCGCGAAAACCTTCGCAATCGATGCATCGACCTTCATCGGCTGACCCAGATCCGCTTTCCATGCAGCCTGCCAGACCAACAGCCGCGCAGCGCGCAACTCGATCTCGCTGTCAGCAAGCATCCATTGGATCGCTTGGCGCTCCGAAAGCGGTTTGCCAAAGGTTTCGCGGTCCTTGCTCCATTCGATCGCCAGATCGAGCGCAGCCTGAGCAACACCAATGGTGCCGGCCGCATAGGGCACGCGTCCCTCGACAAGCCACTTTTCCGCGATCTGGAATCCCTGCCCTTCGTCGCCCAACCTGTTCTCGATCGGGATTTCGACATTTTCAAAGGTCAGTTCATAGGGCTCGTAGGATCGGATGACGCCGATCGGCTTCATCGACAGGCCAGGGGTGCCGGAATCGACGATAAAGCTAGAGATGCCGCCGCGCTGTCCCTGCTCGCCGGTCCTGGCGTAGACGACGCCCCAGTCAGCGCGGCCGGCACCTGTAATCCACATCTTGGACCCATTGAGGATATATTTGTCCCCGACCCGCTCGGCCCTGCAACGGATCGAACGCGCCGGATCGGAACCGCCGCTTGCCTCGCTGATCGCCATGAAGGCTCGGGTACGGCCTTCGATCATGGGCTTGCCATAGCGATCAATCTGGTCAGCTGTTCCCATGAAGATCACGTTCGGCGGATCGACGCCAAACGCGCCGCAGGCGGGAATGTATGCGCCCATGCGGCATTTCGAGGCCTCCTCTGCGACGATCGAGGTCGCCAGCAACCCCAGCCCCGCGCCGCCATGCTCCTCAGGCGTGCGAAGACACCAGAGGCCAAGCGCCTTCGCTTTTTCGCGAAGCGCATCGCGCTGTTCCGGTGGGAGGCCGATCGCATCATGCTCGAGCTTCTCCTCGAGCGGCAACACCTCGGTCGCCATGAATCGGCGCACCGTATCGCGCAGCATCTGCAGTTCTTCGGGCAACTCCCACGCACCGGTCGGCAACATTTCCGCTCTCCATGTTTCATTATTTAGAATATTGTTCTCTTCTGTGGCAACCCTCAGCCCCCTCTGTCAAGGCCGCAATGATGATCCGACGGCGAAGCCAATCAGGCAGCGTTGCGCGGGCCGATATGGCCTCTACTCTCATAGCAGTTGCGGTTTGCCCTTGACCGTCAGCCCAAAGCCGTTAATCCCAATAAAGAAACATAGTTCTATTACTTGGAACACTAAAAGGATTCTTGTGCTCTCGCTTTCCGGATTCCGTATTGTCGACCTGACGCAGGTTTACAGTGGCCCCTACGCCACGTTCCTGCTCGCGGAAGCGGGCGCGGAGGTGATCAAGGTGGAGCCGCCGGAAGGTGAAAGGCTGCGCCGCGGCACTGGGACAGCGGCCCTTCCGTTCGCGATGTTCAATGCCGGCAAGCAGTCCGTCACGATCGATCTTGGCACGGAGGATGGCAAGGACCGGCTGGCAACGCTTCTGAAAAGGGCCGATGCCATTGTCGAGAATTTCCGGCCCGGCGTGCTCGCTAAGCTCGGATTCGACGATGCCCGCCTGGCCGCCATCAATTCGCGGCTCATTCGCGCATCGCTTTCCGGGTTCGGCTCCGAAGGTCCTTACCGCGATTACCCGGCACTCGACATCGTGATCCAGGCGATGAGCGGCGTGCTCGCCACCACCGGTTTCACCGACGGTCCACCGGTCAAGGCGGGCGCGGCGCTCGCCGACATCTTGGGCGGTGCGCATCTCTATGGCGCGGTCCTGACTGCACTTCTTCACCGCGAGCGGCACGGCGAAGTCCGCCATGTCGAAACCTCGATGATCGAGGCGACCTATCCGACGCTGGCCTCCTCGCTTCCCGTCGCCCTGACCGAGGCCGACGCCCCCAATTTGCGGACTGGCAACCGCCACGGCGCGGGGCGGGTGTCGCCCTACAATCTCTACCCAGCAATCGATGGTCATGTCGCGATCATCTGTACGACGGATCGTCATTGGCAGCGGCTGGTCGAGCTTCTCGCGATCGACCTCGGCGCGGATTCTTCGCTGAACGACACGCCCGCGCGGCTGGCGCGGATCGACGAGATCGATGCCGCCGTTGCATCGGCCACCTCAAAATTGACGCGGGTGGAAATCTTCGATCGGCTTGCTGCGGGCGGTGTGCCCTGCGGAGCGGTGCAGGATCTGCGCGAGGTGGTGAACGATCCCCACCTCCTCGCAACGGGAGCGCTGTTCACCCTCGATCATCCCGAACATGGCCCAATGACGCTCAATCGCGGCGCGATCCGTTTTCGGTCCCTCGATCGCGCACCGTACCGCCCGAGCGAGGCACTGGGCAGCGCGAACGCCCGATATTTTTCAACTTCTATGCCCGACGCAAAGGCCCAAGCATGACGATGACGCACGCAACCTCCCAATCCCGCGCAGCCGAGGCGAGCGAGCCCCTTCCGCTTGATGGCCTCGTTGTTCTGGACCTGACGCTGGCACGCGCTGGGCCCACCTGCGCGCGCCATCTCGCTGACTGGGGTGCCGACGTCATCTTGATCCAGCCGCCAGACGATGGCGGCGACGAAGTGATCGGTCGCCGTGAAAGCTTCGATTATCAGAATCTTCACCGCAACAAGCGGGCGATGACGCTCAATCTCAAGACGCCGGAAGGTCATGCAGCGTTTCTGCGGCTGGTTGAAAATGCGGACATCGTTATCGAGAATATGCGGATCGCGGTGAAGCACCGCCTCAAAATCTCATATGACGATCTGATTAAGGTCAATCCGCGCCTGATCTATGGGAGCATTTCGGGATTCGGCCAGAGCGGGCCAATCGCAGAACGGCCTGGTGTCGATCAGATTGCGCAAGGCATGGGAGGGCTGATGTCCGTCACCGGTAGGCCGGGCGAAGGGCCGATGCGTACCGGCATCGCAATCGCCGACACGACGGCAGGCAATCTCCTTGCGCTTGGCGTTACCATGGCGCTTTACAAGCGCGAGCGCACTGGCAGAGGAAGCTGGGTCCATACCTCGCTCATCGAGAGCATGGCCTTCATGCTCGACTTCCAGGCGGCGCGCTATCTGGCGACCGGCAAAGTCCCGGTGCAGGCCGGCAACGACCATCCGACGGCGGTTCCGATCGGTACCTTCGAGGCGAGCGACGGCCATATCAATATCGGCGCCTCGTCGTCGCGCCAGTTCGCCGACCTCTGCCGGGTCCTTGGCCATCCGGAATGGCCCGAGAAAGACGCGTGGAAGACACAGCTCAGCCGCGCAGCCGATCGCGAAGCCGTTCACGCAGCCATCGACGCGGTCACGCGCACAAACAGCGTTGCCTACTGGGTAGAGACGCTGTCCGACGCTGGCGTTCCTTGCGGCCCGATCTACGATATCAAGCAGTTGTTCGACGACGCGCAAGTGAAGCATCTCGAGATTGCGGCGCCCTATGAGCATCCGACCAAAGGCTCGCTGGAGATGGTTGCGAACCCGCTCAACTTTGCGGGCACGCCGAAGGAGATCAGGCTCGCAGCCGCCACGCGGGGCGATGCATCCGCCGAGGTCCTGAACTGGGCCGGCTTCAGCGCCAAGGAGATCGACGCGTTGAGAAACGCGAACGCGATCTGATCTTTCGGCAGCTCCGCTGGCTCCCGACAGGCCCGGCCAGTTCGCTGGTCGGGCCTTTTCTTGCCATGGTTTAACCCCCGATGACGATCGACGCGCAGTGACCGACCGACATGCATGAAAAATTCGGAAGGGGCCATGACCTGGCCCCTTCCGAAGTGCCCGCCCCCGGGAGGATAGACTAGTCGGTTTCTGCCTGGAGCTCGCGTCCCAGATGGACGCTGGCGCGCCAGTAGCAGAGGGCAGGAATGACATAGAGGATCGCCGCGCCCATCAGCACCCAACGCACGCTTTCAGAGCCATGGGCCATCGGTTTCAGCCAGTCCGACGCAATGCCGAAGCTCAGCGCGCCAAAGCCGGTTCCGACCATTGTCACGACGAACAGGAAGCAGGCGGTCACCGTCGCACGCGTTTCAGGCGGCACGAGAAGCTGGAGCGAGGTAAAGGTGCCGCCATAATACATGTTGTCGAACATGTCGGGCAGGAAGAGCAGGATCAGCGCAACGCGCCAGTCCTGCGTATACCAGGCAAAAAAGAGCAGCGGCACGCTGGCGAACATCGCGAGCATCGGCGGCAACATATAGAGCCGCGGATTGCGGCGGCCGTATCGATCCGCCATCCAGCCACCGAGCCAGGTACCGGCCACACCGGCAATGCCGCCCGACAGGCCGAGCCAGACGCCTGCAGTTGCGGTGTCGAGATGGTGGTTGCGCAGGAAGTGGATCATCCCCCAGACGCTGCCCCCGGTGACGAGGAGCATCGCGGATGCCGTACCGAGCGTCATATAGATGAGCGCGCGGGAGGCGAAGATGATCTTGAGCACTTGCGTGAAGGGCAGCTTGCGTCGCTCCTGTACCGGAGCGGTGCGGCGCGGTTCGCGTACCGACGCTATGAAGATGAGGGCGAGAAGAAGCCCTGGAAGACCGACGATCAGGAAGGCGGCGCGCCAGCCAAACCATTCGGCGAGCACGCCGCCCCCCGCTTTGCCGATGAGCGCCCCGATCGGCACCCCGAGCCCGAAGATGGCGAGCGCGCGGGCGCGGCGGCTCGAAGGGACGATATCCGCGATCAGCGAGTGGCCGGGCGGGACGCAACCTGCCTCGCTGACCGCGACGCCGATGCGGGCAAGCAGCAGGTGCGCATAATTGTTTGCAGCGCCGCAAAGCGCGGTCGCGGTCGACCAGACCGAGAGAGCGCCAGCGATCAGCCATGATCGGTTGGTGCCCGGATTGTCGCTGAGCCGCCCGAGCGGAATAGCCGACAGATTGTAGAAGATGGCGAAAGCGAGACCCGTCAGCAATCCGAGCTGCGTATCGCTGAGATCCAGTTCCTGGCTGATCGGATCTGCGAGGACGTTGATGACCTGCCGGTCGACGATGTTCAGCGTCAGAACGAGAAAGAGAAGAAACAATGTACGCCGCGCTTGCGGCGACACGCGCTCGGCCTCGGCGCTATCGTCGTGGGCAGGGGGAACAACCCGCTGGTCAATTACAGTCACCTAGGAAATTCCGTCACTTCTATAAGGTTGGGGAGAAGGTCGGCGCCGGCCTTTCGACCGGCGCCTTGGGACATCTAGAATTTCGCATTGACGCCGACATAATAGCGTCGCTGCAGGATGTCGTAGAGTGCGGGATCCGACAAGGACCCTTGGACCCATTCGGGGGGCTCCTTGTCGAAGAGGTTGAGCACGCCGAAGCGGAACTCGAAATCCTCGGCGACATTAAATCGGCCCGCGAGATCGAAATAGGTCCGGTCGACGACGCCCGGCAGCGTCGAGTTGGCGACGCCAACGGCAGCGAAGTGGCTCATGCCGTTATAATAGCGGCCCCGCAGCGTGATGCCGAACCGATCATTGTCGTAGCCGAGCGAGCCGGTCACCTTCCACTTGGGATATGAGAGCGTGAACGGATCGACCTGGCTGTTCCCGATCGTGCCTGCATAATCGATGAACGGCGCATCGGGCGTGTTCTGTATCTCGAACTTGTCGAGATAGCTCGCGACAACATTGAGACTGATCGTACCGGCATCGCTGCCATCGACGCCGAGTGCGCCAAGATCGATCTTCCAGTCGAGCTGGGTATCGATGCCTGCCATCCGGAAGGCGCCGAGATTCTGCGTCTGCTGGGTAAAAAGATCGACCTGGCCGGTGGCGGGATCGCGGCGGAGCAGGCCGCAATAATAGTTCGTCGGATCGAAATTCGGATTGCCGCCATTGCGGTTGAAACATTGCGTGTTCGCGATGCCCGGCGTGATCTGTCCGATCGCGTCCTTCACGCTGATATTATAATAGTCGACCGACAGGGTCAGGCCGCGCAGGAAGGGCGTAGAGAAAATCCGGCTCCACGTCGCGCCCACGGTGTAGGTGTCGGCGGTTTCTTCCTTGAGATCGAGATTGCCCGAAGACACCGCGGGCCAGGCGCTGCCGGTAAATCGGAAGCTGTCGATCACACTTGAAGGAATGCCTTGCGCCAGACAGAGCGCGCGAACCTGTGCGCCGTTCGGTCCGGTGCGCAATGCGCTGGTAACGTCGCAGAAGTCGCCAGCGCCCGACGCGACCGAGCCGACCTGAGGGAGCGAGCGCTCTGGTGGCGCAAAAAGCTCGGCAAGGTTCGGCGCGCGCACCGCGCGCTGATAACCGCCGCGGATGCGGAAATCGCCAAAGACGTTCCAGTCGCCTGTGGCCTTATAGGCGCTGACGGCGCCGACCGTGCTGTAGTCCGAGTAACGATAGGCGAGGCTCAGCGAGAGCGACTTCAGCGCGGGCACGTCCTTGACGATCGGCACCAGCAGTTCGCCGAAGACTTCCTTCACATTGATGCTGCCCGAAGCCGGGCCCGTTGCCTGATCGGGGAAGACTGTTCGGTTGACGCGCGCGGCATCGGGATTGAAATCATATTTGTTCTGGCGATAGGCCGCGCCGAGCGCGAAGCGCATGTCACCGCCCGGCAGGGTGACGATGCCGCCTTCGATCGTTCCCTCCACCACGCGCTGCGAATAGCTCGTATTCTCGAACAGTTCGCGGTTCAGGAAATCGTAGCAGCCCTTCTTGGACGGATCATTGAAAAGGGGATCGGGCGAAAAGGGATTATAGCCTCCGGCGCAGACGCTCGCCCCGCCATCGGGCGCGTTGACCAGCGTCGACCAGGCGGCACGGTCGATATAGCCGTTCTGCGACTCCTCGAGCTTCGTGCGGCCGAAGCTCGCATAAAGGTCGAAATTGATGTCAGGTGCGAGCTTGCCGCGCACGCCGCCGACGAATTGATAAACCTGATAATCCTGAGTGCTCACCGTTGGACCGACGCCGCCGGTGTTGAAGGCGAAGTTGATCGGCGCGGTCGGATTCGGCCGCGAAGCGAGGATCGCCGCAAGATCGGGCGTGATGAACGGATTGGTCACCGGGATGAGCGCCACCGCTGTCGCCGAGGTCGCGGTGTTGCCGTCCCGCGTCCAGTTCGACTTATATTTGGTGTACAGCCCCTGTGCGTAGACGGTCACGTCGGGCGTGATCTCGAACTCTGCCTTGCCAAAGGCATTGTAGCGTTCGAGCGGTGCCTGGAGATAATAGGATTCGCCAAGTGGGAAGCCTACGCGCGACGTACCGTCGAGGATGTAGGGATCGTGATCGGCGTAGCGGAAATTGAGGATCGGCGAGGTCGAGGTGAACAGGCTGCCGTCGCGGTTGAGGCCGATCGCCTGGTTGCGCACGGGGTTGGTCGTCGCACCATATTTGCCCACGAAGATCGCGTTGAGCGCGGCCTGGCTCGGAAGATTGTTCGCAACCCCCTGCACGACGCCGCCGCGAAGATTGCCCGCGATGCCCTTGCCGATGAAGAAGTCGCGCTGACGGCCGAAAACGCCTTCGCGATCGAAATAGGACACCGCGCCCATGATGCTGCCTCGCCCTTCGGCGAAGGTTGTGCCCGCCGCGAGGCTGACATCGAAGGTGCGCGCGTCGCCGCGATCCGAGATGCCAGCCTGCACGTCGCCGACGATCCCCGTAAAATCGCGCTTCAGCTTGAAGTTGACCACGCCCGAGATGGCGTCCGATCCATAGGTCGCAGATGCGCCGCCGGTGATGACTTCGACAGACCCCAGGAGCGCGGTCGGGATGGTGTTGAGATCGATCGTGCCCTGCGCGTCGGACGGTTGGAGCCGCCGGCCGTCGAGAAGGACAAGAGTGCGCGTAATGCCGAGACCCCGAAGGTTCGCGCTCGCGCGGCCCTGTTTCGCTCCGCTGGCCTGAGGCCCGCCGTCGATCGCCGCAAATTGCGGCAACTGGTTGAGCGATTGCGAAATCGTTGACGGACCCTGCATCTGCAGCGATTCCTCGCCATAGGTCGTGACGGGGCTCTCGGCGATGAAGTCGCGCCGTGAGATACGCGAGCCGGTGACAATGATGTCGTTGGCGGAGCTGGCACCCTCCACTTCCGTAGCTTCCTGCGCGTTGGCCGGTGCCGCGAGCGCAACAAGTGCAAGGATGGCACAACAGCTCAATAGATCGGGCCGCCTCATCATTATCTCCCTAGCTTGTTCCATTATATAGAACTATCTTCCATTATTGATAAGAAGCTCGCGCCGCTTTGTCCAGCGCTTGTTCGAACTTTCTCTAGAATATTGATTCTGCGATCAAATTTCTCCGCCGTGCGCGCCAGGAATCCTCACCAGAGCTTGCGATCCTTGTCCCGAGGAAATCGTCGGATCGACGACAACCGGCCTCCACCGATTGACACATGTCGTCACGCCCGTAAAAAGGAAATTCCATTATTCAGAAAGTATTTCCATGAAGTTTGACGCCGCAGCCCTGCCGACGGGGGAAACCGTCCCCGGATCGACCTCCAAACTTGTGGGCGTCGCCGCCCCGCCGATAGGCTGGTTGGTCTTCAACAATCCCGAACGGCGCAATGCGGTGTCGGTTGATATGTGGAAGGCCATTCCCGAGGTAATGAGGGCTTTCACCGACGACGACCGCATCCGCGTCATCATATTGATGGGTGCAGGTGACAAAGCCTTCGTATCGGGAGCGGACATTTCGGAATTCGAGAAGACGCGCAGTACCGCCGAGGATAATGCAGTATTCCGAAAGCAGAGCGGCGCCGCCGGCGCGACGATCGCGCGCAGCGTGAAACCGACGATCGCGATGATCCGCGGCGCGTGCATCGGGGGAGGTCTCGCCACGGCGCTCAACTGCGACCTGCGTGTTGCAGAGGCAGGCGCGCGCTTCGCCATCCCGGCCGCCAGGCTCGGCATTGGTTATCCCTTCGCCGGCGTCGCGCGCCTGGCCGCGCTCGTCGGCCCCGCGAACGCGAAGGCACTTCTCTACACGGCACGCCATTTCGGCGCGACCGACGCACGGGCGATGGGCCTCGTCAACGAAGTCGTCGACGCAAGCGCGCTCGAGCAACATGTCGTGGCGCTGGCGAACGAAATCGCGGCGAATGCGCCGCTCAGCATCCGTGCGGCGAAGCTCGCAATCGACAATGCGATGCGCGACCCGGCGGATCGCGATCTGGCCGCAGTCGATGCAGCCGTTGCGAGCGCAATGGGCAGCGAGGATTTCCGTGAAGGCAGCCGCGCCTTCCTTGAAAAGCGGCGACCGGATTTCCGGGGCGCCTGACGCGCCCCGGCACCGGGATCAGCGGCGGAGCAGCGCCGCCGGAATATCCATTGCCTTGGCACGAATATATTCGCCGAGGGCCTTCGCTTGCGGATCGAAGCGAAGTGTCTCGGTCGCGCCGCCATCGAGCAGGCCGACGATCACGAAATTGACCGCAAACAAATTGGGCAGAAGATAGCGTTTCACCTCGAGATCGGCCGCCTCGGGCAGCAAGTCCTTGAGGCGCTCCGATGTCAAGGTTTCGGCGAGCCAGCGATAGCCCGCTTCGTCCCGCGCCCACAGGCCGACATTGCCGTTGCCGCCCTTGTCTCCCGACCGCGCATCGAAGGCGTGACCCAGCGGTGCGCTGACAAGGTCGCCCCACTCGGGCCCGAGGTCAGCGAGAAGCGACAACCGATCCGCCGGCACTTGCATGACAGGCGGCAAGGCGATCGCCTCGCTTCTGCCATTGTCGTGAACGACATAAGGTTCGAGCAATTGCTGCTTCACAAGTGCCGGCCAGTATATGCCGAACGACTTGGCCGTCCGGCTGTCGCCCTTGATCGTGAAGAGACCAGGATAGCTTGCCAGCGCGAGTTCGACGATGGTGTTGAAGAAGGCGCGCCCGACGGCTGCTTCGTCGCCGCGCGCCGCCACCTGCAACAGGCTTGTCGCGGCCAGCTGATCGCGCGGGTTGCTGGCCGCCGCGCCGATATGCTGAAATCGCAGCTCGTCGATCCCCGGCCTGCCCTCCAGACGCCCGCGAATGACCTTTTCGACCAGGGCCGCCTTCGCCGCACAATCGAGACCGGTCAGTACGAACGCAGCGCTATTCTGATATCCGCCGATCGCGGTGATTGCGACCTTGGTCGTGGGCGGCGGCGGATCTCCGCGCACGCCCGTCAACGCGATGCGGTCCGGCGCTATCTCGGCGAGTGCGATCGTATCGAGGCGTGTCGAGACGTCCGGGTTCAGATAGTCGAGGCCCTGGATTTCATAAAGGAGCTGCGCTGTCACGGTGCCGACCGACACCGCCCCGCCCGTCCCCGGATGCTTGGTGATGACGCTCGATCCGTCGGCAGAGATCTCCGCGATCGGGAAACCTGGGCGGTCGAGATCGGGGATTCCGTCAAATCCCGAGAAATTGCCGCCGGTCGCCTGCGTCCCGCACTCGATCACATGGCCTGCTGCGACCGCGCCGGCGAGCGCGTCCCAGTCGTCCATCTTCCAGCCGTGCCACCAGGCTGCAGCCCCGACGACGACCGACGCATCGGTGACGCGCGGACAGATGACGATATCTGCTCCGCCAGCAAGAGCAGCCGCTATGCCCCATCCGCCCAGATATGCATTGGCCGTGAGGGGTGTCGCCGACCAGCTGCTCAGCGGCTCGCCGCTATCGAGATGGGGCAACGCCTCGCCGCCCGCCTGCAGGTTCGCGAGCCGCGGCATGATGTCGTCGCCCTCGATATGCGCGACGCGCAGCGACACGCCGGCGTCCTTGCATAATCCCCTTACCGCCTCGGCCATCGCAGCGGGATTGAGGCCGCCCGCATTCACGACAACCCGGATGCCCTTCTCTGCGATCTCCGACAAGACCGGCTTCAACTGCCCGAGGAAGGAGGCCGCATAGCCTGCTGACGGATCCTTGAGCCGTGTCTTGGCGAGCACGAGCATCGTGACTTCGGCCAGATAGTCGCCGGTGACGATATCGATCGGCCCGCCGCGCACGATCTCTGCGAGGGCAGCCCCCCGATCTCCGAAGAAGCCGGAACAATTGGCGATGACGACCGGCCGCGCCTCGGGCGCCCGGCTCATCGCCGCGCCGCCCGCGCCGTGCCTTCAAGGCACGGCATATCGCCGTCATCATATTCGACGAGACGCAGCTCGAGTTCGCCACCATCGTCCGAGACGCCGGTCACTTCTGCGGTCGCTCGCAGCGTCCGCCCGGCGGTCGAGGGACGGACGATACGATAGGACACGTGAACCAGTCGCCAATCTGGACCAAGACCCTCGGTCACCGCACGCAGGGCATTGGCGGCGTGGAGATGCGAATGAACGAGTAACCCCGCATGCCCCTCATGTTTCGCCCACCCCTCGTCGTAATGGACCCGGTGCGCGTTCCAGGTGACGGCGCTGTACCGGAAGAGTTGAAGCGCGGTCGGGGCGACGACGAGATCGGGGAGTTTCTGCCCCTTCGGAAAGCCCGCGCTCACAGCCGCGCCATCACGGTGCGGCGGTTGCGGTTATAGGGTGTACCATCGGCTCCGACAAAATCGTGGCGCGCCGTAACGAATATGAGCGCGCCGCTGCGTCCCTGCTTCACGGTCACCTCCTCGACCTCATCCTCCAGCCAGAGTTCGGTTCCGGCAGTGACGGGGCGAAGCAACTCCATTTCCTCGCCAGCGCCCATCACGCGAAGAGCGCTCGTCGGTCCGGGACGATAGGTGCCGTCGGGACGGAGCTCGCTCTCGGCGTGGCCCGCGCCCCATTCCATGATCCCCGAGAGGAGGTTCGGCGGAGCAATAATATCCTCATAGCCCAAGGCTTTTGCAGCTTCGGTATCGTGATGAACCGCGCTGGTCTCCCCGATCGCGACCGCGTAGCGGCGGATCAGCAAAGCGTCGACTACGCCAAGATGGCGCCGATGCTTCTCTCCGATACGCGCGGCCATCGCATCATGGTAGGCGGCCAGCTCCCCGCTCAGTCCAGTGTCTGAAGCTTCGGTCATACCGCTCACATTCGTTCTATTTAATGGAAACATGTTATCATTATAAGAAACGGATGTGCGAAGTCAAATCCGGCGTGAGCGATCCGGCGAAACGCGGCAAGTTCGACGTTGGCGTTCAGATAAGCGGAGAATTCTCCGCGATGCGCGCCGACGTCGCGAGCAGCGCTTCGATGATAGCTTGCCTGTTCTCATCGGTCTGGCGTTCGATCGGACCCGACACGCCGATCGCTGCCGCCGCATGGCCATCGCCGCCGAGGATGGGCGCCGCTATGCTGAAGATGCCTGGCGACCAGCTGTTCGTCGTCTCGGCATAGCCCCTGGCCCGGATCGCTTCGAGGCTGCCGAGAACTTCCTCGAGATCGAAGGACGCCTCGTCGCGCTGGGGAAACTGCCGCAAAGACTGATCGAGGACAGCTTGGGGATCCGCTTCATAGGCGAGCATTACGCGTCCAGCGGCCGTCGTCGTGACCGGGAGCCGCGAACCCGGCTGACTCGAAAACCGAAGTGGACGGGGCGAGAGCAATTTCTCAACGACCAGCACGGCGCCCTTGTCGAGGACATAGAGATTAACGGTCTCGCCGAGGGTCTTGTGAAGGTCTTGCATGTAGGGCGCCGCCGCACGGCGCGCCGGATGAGCGCTCACAACCTTGGAGCCAAGCTCGAAGAGTTTGAGACTGGGGCGATAGCGCCCGGACTCTTCGTCCTGCGTTACATAGCCCTGCGCGATGAGGGTTCCAAGCGTGCGATGGACATTACTTTTCTGAAGATTAAGTTGCTGGGCGATGGCCGAAAGCCGTAATGGTCCCGATGCCTGAACGAGCAATTCCATCACTGTCAGGCCCTTGGCCAAAGTCGTATCCAATCATCGTCCCCTACATGATGGAGCCATTGCTCCGTTTCATTATTTGGAACATCATAGCGTAGGTCCTCTCATTCCTGCAAAGTGAATTTCGCGGAGGTTGGTCGAGCCAGCTGGTCGTGATCGCAACTGGCCGATAGCTGACTGGCAACTTCTAGGTGCGGATTGGGCCGGAGCGGACGTCGTCGCCGCAAAACGCACGGGGCTTTGCCAGCGAGCCAGCCAACGCTTCAGACCTTCAGCCGCTCGGTACGGGAACCGCTCCCCCCGTTCTTCATTAGAATGGCAGTCTCTGCAACTTTGGGCGTTTCGCCTATGCCATGGAGTAGTCAATGACCCGTCGCGTGCGACCGAAATCAATTCTTCTTGCAACCGATCTGAGCAGCCGGTGCGATCGCGCGCTCTCCCGGGCAGCGCAATTGGCAGCGGAATGGGAAGCGAACTTGATCGCAGCCACCGTGGTCGAGGCCGAGCCGGACCAATTGATGGATCAACGGGAGCGCGAACCCCGCACGACGCCGGCCGAGCGGGCGCTCCGGACGCTGGAAAGCCATCTCACCGACGTCAAAATTCGCGCAGAGGCTCATGTAGCGTCCGGCAATCCTGCGTCCGTCCTCCGTTCGGTTGCAGAGCAAAACAACTTCGACCTGATCATCATGGGAACGGCGCGAAACGAAGCTTTGCCTGGCCTCCTGCTTGGCGGCACCACCAAGCAACTGATGAAGACTTTGTCAGCTCCCGTGCTGATCGTCCACGACCGTCCTGCCGGCCCGTACAGGAATATTCTCGTCGCGACGGATCGTTCGCAGGGCGCCCGCGAAGCGCTCTTCGCGGCTGCCCGATTCTTTCCCAAGGCGCGCATCACATTATTCAATGCCCATGATTTCCCCGCCGCCAGCAATCTCGGGGCGAACGAACGAGCGAAGCATGATATGGATCTGCGGTCCGAGATGCTCGCCGAGATCATAGCCGATCCTCGCGTCAGCACCGATCTCGCAGCCCGCCTCGAACTGGTCGTAGAGACCGGCGCGGTGGAACGGCTCGTCAGCGAATAGGCGCAAGACCATGCGGTGGATCTGACGGTGGTAGGCAGCCACGGCCATGGCGCAATCTTTGAAGCCGTCGTTGGTAGTACCGAGCGCAAACTGCTCGACAGTCACGCGGGTGATCTTCTTATCGTGAGCAGCAACGAGGGCTAGACCGGGCCGACTACGCGCTTTCGGTCGGACAAAAAGAGGGTCGCGCCCTTGCTCCCGCACCGTGACCGACCTTAAGAGGGACGGACCGCCGAACCCACAGCAGGAGCGCCTTCTCAGCGATGCACGACCCGCAATTTCTGTTGGCCGTGTTGAGCCTCCCCTTTATTGGCAGCATGATCGCAGCGGCACTGCCGCAATCTGCGCGCAGCTGGGCGGCAACGCTAGCAGGATCGATCGCGGTCGCAGGCGTGCTTCTCCTTGTCTCTTACTATCCCTCCCTTGCTCGCGGCGAAGTCATCCGCCACGAAGCCTCTTGGTTGCCATCGCTCGGCCTGCAGTTCACGCTGCGCCTCGACGGCTTCACGTGGCTGTTTGCGCTGATGGTCCTCGCGATCGGCGCGCTGGTCATCCTTTACGCGCGCTATTATATGTCGCCCAAGGATCCGGTCCCACGTTTCTTCGCCTTCCTGCAAGCCTTCATGGGCGCAATGCTCGGCATCGTGCTGTCGGGCAATCTGATCCAGCTCGCCTTCTTCTGGGAATTGACCAGCCTCTTCTCCTTTCTGCTCATCGGCTATTGGCACCACAATCAGAGCGCGCGCGACGGCGCTCGTATGGCGCTGATCGTCACGGGCTTCGGCGGTGTCTGCATGCTTATCGGTTTTTTGCTGCTAGGCCGGATTACGGGGAGTTACGACGTCGACGCGGTTCTTGCGGCCGGCCCGGTCATTCGCGCGCATGAGTCCTATCTGCCCGCGCTGATCCTCATCCTGCTCGGCGCCTTTACGAAAAGCGCGCAAGTCCCGTTTCACTTCTGGTTGCCTCACGCGATGGCCGCGCCCACGCCCGTGTCGGCTTATCTCCATTCGGCCACAATGGTGAAAGCGGGCATCTTCCTGCTCATTTTGCTGTGGCCCGCGCTGTCGGGAACCGAAAGCTGGTATATGATTGTGACGACTGCGGGCCTTGCGACCTTGCTCGTCGGCGCATGGTCCGCGATCTTCCAGCAGGATCTGAAAGGCCTTCTGGCCTATTCGACGATCAGCCATCTGGGCCTGATCACGCTGCTCCTGGGGCTGGGCAGTCCGCTCGCGGCCGTTGCGGCGATTTTCCACACCGTGAACCATGCGACGTTCAAGGCTTCACTGTTCATGGCGGCGGGCATCATCGACCATGAAACCGGCACCCGCGACCTGAGACGACTCAGCGGTCTCGCGAAGTTCATGCCGATCACCGCGACCCTCGCCATGGTCGCCGCGGCGGCAATGGCGGGCGTTCCCCTGCTCAACGGCTTTCTGTCGAAGGAAATGTTCCTTGCCGAAGCGTTGGAAGCGCATAGCGGAACCATCATCGACATCGTGCTGCCCTTTCTCGCGACGCTCGCCAGCGGCTTCAGCGTCTTCTATTCGATCCGCTTCATTCACCAGACCTTCTTCGGCGCGCCTCCGGTCGATCTTCCGCACACGCCGCACGAAGCGCCGCACTGGATGCGGCTGCCCATCGAGATTCTGGTGCTGGCTTGCCTGCTCGTCGGCATATTGCCCGCGCTGACCATCGGCCCCCTCCTCGCACTCGCGGTCGAGGCAGTTCTCGGCGATCGCACGCCCGCCTATAGCCTCGCGATCTGGCACGGTTTCAACCTGCCGCTGCTGATGAGCCTTGCCGCGCTCGTCGGGGGCGCACTCGCCTATCGGCGGTTCGGCGCCCGCCTCAATCTGGTCGAACGATCGCCGGTCATCGGACGCCTCAAGGCGCGGCGCGCATTCGAACGGGTGCTTGCAGCCATCGTCGATGGCGCACGATGGATGCACTGCCGGTTGGGCACGCAGAAACTGCAGGTGCAGTTGCGGCTCGTCATTGGCGGCGCGATTCTGCTCGGCGCCTTGCCCTTTCTCGTCCTCGGCTACAGCCGGGGACCGGAGCCGATCACACTGATCGACCCAATCTTTGCGGTTATCTGGATCATCGGCGGGCTTTGCGCGATCGGTGCCGCATGGCTGGCCAAATTTCACCGGCTCGTTGCGTTGTCGCTGATCGGCGGATCGGGGCTTGCCACCTGTATCAGCTTTATCTGGCTTTCGGCCCCCGATCTGGGCCTGACGCAGCTTCTCGTCGAAATCGTCACGCTCGTGCTGCTTCTTCTCGGTCTCCGCTGGTTGCCGCTACGCAAGCCCGATATCTGGCCGGAGGCGCGGACACCGTTGATGGTGCGGCTTCGGCGCAGCCGCGATCTTGTGCTGGCGATTGCGGGCGGCATCGGAATGGCTGCGCTATCCTATGCGATGATGACCCGGCCGGCGGTCGACAGCATATCGAGCTATTTTGTCGAAAGCGCCTATCCCGAAGGCGGCGGCGCGAATGTGGTCAATGTGATCCTCGTCGACTTCCGCGGTTTCGACACATTGGGCGAAATCACTGTGCTGTCGATCGTCGCGCTCACGGTATTCACGCTGCTGCGCCGCTTCCGCCCCGCACCCGAAAGCATCGAACTGCCGCTTCAGCAACAGCGTCAGAACGACTTTGATCAAGCGGAAGAGGAACGCTCGCACGGCGACACGCTGGCGCATTATCTGTTTGTGCCGCGGATCATCATGCAATGGCTGTTCCCGGTCATTCTGACCTTTGCCATCTATCTGCTGATGCGCGGCCATGATCTGCCCGGCGGTGGCTTTGCCGGGGGCGTGACCGCATCGATTGCCATCCTTCTGCTTTATATGGCGGGTGGAACGCGCTGGGTCGAAGCACGCCTGGACATCCGGCCGCTGCGCTGGATCAGCTTCGGCCTCTTGCTGGCGACGATCACGGGTCTGGCGGCATGGGTCGCAGGCTATCCGTTCCTCACCAGCTATTTCCGATATCTGTCGGTGCCGCTGATCGGGGATATCCCGATCGCCAGCGCGCTGCTGTTCGATATCGGCGTATTTGCGGTCGTCGTCGGAACGACGGTGCTGATCCTGATCGCGCTGGCGCACCAGTCGATCCGGTCGCCGCTCAAGAAGAAAGCGGGCGAAGATCAGCCGACGCCAGCAACGGAAGGGGCCGCCTGATGGAAGTCGTCCTTTCGCTCGCGATCGGCGTCCTGACCGCGTCAGGGCTCTGGCTCCTGTTCCGGCCACGCACATTCCAGGTCATTCTGGGCCTCTCGTTGCTGTCCTACGCCGTCAACCTGTTCATCATCGCGGCCGGGCGGCTGCGCACCGACGCGCCGCCCATCGTGGGCAAGGGCGTTACCGACCCGGCATCCTACGCCGACCCGCTGCCGCAGGCGCTGGTCCTGACGGCGATCGTGATTTCATTCGCGACGACCGCGCTGCTCGTCGTGGTGCTCATGGCATCGCGCGGGTTGACCGGAACCGACCATGTCGACGGCGAGGACGGCGAACCATGACGGGCGCGCTTCAACATCTGATCGTCCTGCCGATCCTGCTGCCGCTCGTCGCAAGCGCGCTGATGCTTTCGCTCAACGAACGGCGGCGCGCGACGAAAAGGACGCTCAGCCTTGCGACCGCGGCGATCCTGATTGGCGTCGCAGCAACGCTTCTCTGGTTCGCGCGGGACGGCGGACCCACCGCCTACCGCCTCGGCGATTGGCCGTCTCCCTTTGCCATCACGCTCGTCGCCGATCGACTGTCGGCCATGATGTTGCTGTTGACGAGCATCCTCGGTTTCACCTCGCTCTTTTACGCAACCGCCCGCTGGGATCGGTCAGGGCCTCGTTTTCACGCGCTTTTCCTGCTGTTGCTGATGGGCATCAACGGCGCCTTTCTGACCGGCGACATCTTCAATCTCTTCGTGTTTTTCGAAGTGTTGCTCGCCGCGTCCTATGGCCTCATCCTGCACGGCTCGGGAACCGAGCGCACCAGCGCGAGCCTTCATTATATCGCGATCAATATTGCGGCGTCGCTGCTATTCCTGACCGGCGTCGCGCTCATCTATTCGGTGACAGGCACGCTCAACATGGCCGACCTGGCGCTGCGGATCAGCAAGGTCGATCCGAACGATCTGGCGCTGCTCGAATCCGGCGCGGCGATCCTCGGCGTCGCCTTTCTGGTCAAGGCGGGCATCTGGCCTTTGAGCTTCTGGCTGCCCCGCACCTATGCCGCGGCATCGCCCCCCGTCGCCGCGGTGTTTGCGGTCATGACGAAAGTCGGCATCTATATCATCCTCCGATTGTCCTTCCTGTTGTTCGGGAAGGGTTCGGGCGGTGCGGCCGGGTTCGCCAACGAAGTGCTGCTCTACGCAGGCCTCGCCACCATGGCATTCGGCATTCTCGGCACATTGGCCGCGCGCCAGTTGACACGGATCGCGGGACATTATGTGCTGGTGTCGTCGGGCATCCTTCTGGCCGCGATCGGCATCGGGGGAGAGGCCCTGACCGCGGCCCTGCTTTTCTATCTGGTCAGCTCGACGCTCGCGGTCAGCGCACTTTATCTCATCATCGAACCCACGGAACGCAACGCCGACGAAGACGACATAATCGAGGGCATCGCAGAACCTGTATTCGACGACGAATATGTCGGGGCGATCGAGGAAAAGGAAACCGAGATCGGAACCGTCATTCCGGGGACGATCGCCATATTGGGCGGGGGCCTTATCTTTTGCGCGCTGTTGCTTGCAGGATTGCCACCCCTGTCGGGCTTTATCGCCAAATTTGCGCTGATCGACGCGCTGTTCAGCCATGTCGTCATCGCGTCTTCGCACTGGATCATGATCGCACTCATCATCCTGTCGGGTCTGGCTACAATGATCTCGATGACGCGCGCGGGCATCGACCTTTTGTGGACGCCGGGCGAGGATTCACCCTCGCGGCTCAGCTTGATTGAAGTCACGCCCATCGGATTGCTGCTGGCCGTCTGTCTCGCGCTGATGCTGGCCGCCGGCCCCGTCATGGATTTCATGCAGGATACCGCGGCGGCGCTTTATGAACCGACAGGATATATCGATGCCGCAGGCCCCGCCGCGCCCGCCTTCGATACCAGCGCGCCGACGACCTCTGGCGCACGCCCGTGAAGAAAATCCTTCCATTCCCCCTTCTGACCCTCGCTCTGTTCATAATGTGGGTCTTGCTCACCGGCTTCTCTCCGGGTCACGTCCTGCTCGGCGGCCTGGTCGCTGCGCTCGTATCGCGCACGATGCTGGCGCTGCAGCCTGAGGACACGGGGTTCAAGCCGAGCCTCGCCGTGCTGCGGCTGTTCGGTCTCGTCTCGATCGACATCATCCGGTCGAACATCGCTGTCGCAAAGGTGGTGCTATTCAAGCGGGCAGACCGGAAATCGGGGTTTCTGCATCTTCCCGTGGATTTGCGGAATCCGCACGCGCTTGCGGTGCTCGCGATCATCATCACCGCGACGCCAGGCACCTTATGGGTCCAGCATGACGCCCGCCGCCACGTCATTCTGATCCACGTCCTGGATCTCATCGATGAAGACGAATGGATCCAGCAGATCAAACATCGCTACGAGCGCCTGCTCATGGAGATTTTTGAATGAACACGCTGTTTCTCGCGCTTGTCATCACCGCGTCGCAGATCCTGCTCGGGATTTCGATGCTGTGCGCCACATGGCGAATGCTCCGCGGCCCGCGCGCGCAGGATCGCGTTCTAGGGCTCGATGCCCTTTATCTGGGCGCGATGCTGCTGCTCGTGACCTATGGCATTCAAACCGGCCGCACGCTCTATTACGAGGCGGCACTTGCCATCGGGCTGCTCGGCTTCACAGGCACGGTTGCGCTCAGCAAATTCCTCATGCGCGGCGAGGTGATCGAATGATCCAGGCTCCCGATCTGCCATTATGGGCGGCTATCCTCGTCGGCCTGCTGCTGCTTGCAGGGTCGATCACCACGCTGATCGGCAGCCTGGGACTGCTTCGGCTCAAGACCTTCTACGAGCGGGTTCACGCGCCAACACTCGGCGCGACACTGGGGTCCTTGCTGGTCCTTGCAGCATCGACCGTCTGCTTTTCCGCCCTGCAGTCGCGCCCCGTCGTCCACGAACTACTGATCGGCGTATTTGTCACGCTGACAACTCCGGTGACGTTGATGCTGCTTGCGCGCGCAGCCATATATCGCGATCGGAGTGAGGGCCAGGCGCCGGTGCCACCGGATCGCCTCGTAAAAAACAAGAGGGAGTAATGGCCGCTTTCAGACCGGCGGCTTTCGGGCGTGGATCCAAGATAGCTGACGATCGCCAGGCTCTCGTACGGACGGCATGAAACGTCCGCTTGCTTTCATATCAGTTGATCTCATGTCTCGATGGAT
>Ga0209050_1000621_pt1 | contig 55657 bp, 48 predicted proteins | sample Araplavi_mTSA_r2_FD_184276 | JGI IMG/M metagenome (GOLD analysis project Ga0209050, IMG submission 184276) | Arabidopsis root microbial communities from North Carolina, USA - plate scrape MF_Cvi_mTSA_r2 (SPAdes) (version 2) | ecosystem: Host-associated > Plants > Roots > Endosphere | place: USA... | reverse complement strand
GTCTACCCGGGCGACGAATATTCGATCACCGCGACCTACTGGTCGGACGCGAAGGGCCAGTGGCACTACGCGACGACCGATCGTCCCGAAGGTACCGACGAGATGCCCGGAGGCGCACTGTCGGAACTCGTGAACGCGCTGCATTACTCGCTCGGCATTCCCGTCGCGGGCACGTACCTGATGGGCATCGTCAGCCTGCTGTACGGGCTGGCGCTGATCTCCGGCGTCGTGATCCACCTGCCGAAGCTGGTGGAAGACCTGTTCGCGCTGCGCCCCGGCCGCAACCTCAAGCGCATGTGGCAGGACGCGCACAACGTCATCGGCGTGCTGAGCCTGCCGATGCACATCATGTTCGCCGTCACCGGCGCGATGCTGTGCCTGGTGATGATCGCGATGCTCGCGCTCAATCCGCTCATCTACCGCAACCAGCTGATGACCGCGCTCGGCCCGGCGATGGACACCGCGCCAATGATCGCCCCGGCGGGACGCGAACAGGCGATCGGCTCGCTGGCAATGTGGCGCGAACGCAGCATCGCGATCGCGCGCGAGCAGGGCATCGAGGACTTCGAACCGGCCTACCTGAAGCTCGCCAACGCCGGCGACGCGAACGCGACGGTGGAAATCACCGGCGAGTCGTCGGGGACGCTCGGTCCGCTGGGTTCGGTCGCGATGAACGCGAACACCGGCGAGAAGATCGCCACGCAGCTGCCGGGCGAACGCGACGCGAACCACGCCACGCTGTCGTCGGCGTACGCGCTGCACTTCGGCGAGTACGGCAACGCGTGGGTGCAGTGGCTGTATTTCCTGCTCGGGTTGGGCGGTGCGTTCCTGTTCTATTCCGGCAACCTGTTGTGGATCGAAGCGCGCCGCAAGCGTCGCCAGGCCGAACAGGGCCGCGCGCAGCTGTGGATGGCACGCGCGACGGTCGGCGTGTGCATTGGTGTCTGCGTGGCGATCTCGGTCGCGTTCATCGCCACGCAGTTGCTGCAATTGCCGGCGTTGTCGGGCATCGCGCTGGGTTTCGGCGTGAACGTCGCCTGCTTCACGGCGTGGGCGCTGTGCGCGCTGTGGGCGGCGCTGCGTCCGCCGATCCGTGCGGCGCACGAACTGCTGTGGGCGGCGGCGATCGCCACCGCGCTGATTCCATTCGCGCATGGCATCGTCACTGGCGCATGGTGGTGGACCAGCGCGGCGGCGGGTCATTGGGCGTTGTTCGCGATCGACGCCGGCGCAATCGCCATGGCCGTGGGTTTCGCCTGGCTCGCGCGCGTCACCGCGCGCCGCATGCGCGAGGGCGAAGCGAACAGCGTGTGGGCGCTGGCGCCCGTGTCCGTGGCCGCGCGCGTCGAGGCGCCTCAGCCTTAACGCATCGCGGCCGTCACAGGCCCTTCGCGGCGTTCTGCCATAAGGACGCCGCGATGAAAGGACGCCTGCGATGCCTTCGACCATCACCACCCAACGTGGCGAGTTCCGCCGCATCTACCGCGCGCTGCAACGCAAGCCGGACCTCGCGGCGCGAACGCCGGTGTTCTTCTGCGAAGGCGATTCGTGGTTCTCGACGCCCTTGTCGATGAACCTGCTGGACTGGCTGGTGTTTCCGACGCCGGAAGACGAGGAGCGCGGCGTGCCGCTGTTCGGCGCGGGCGGATTGTTCTTCCGCACAGAGAAGAGCGGCGACATGGCGGTCGACATCTTTTCCGAACGACGCGTCGCAGATCTCGTCGACTGGTACGAAGGCTTCGACTTCGACGCGGTGCTGATCAGCGCGGGCGGCAACGATTTCGTCGCGGGCTTCCTGCAAGGGCTGTTCGCGGGCCAGTCGCCGATGACGCCGGAACAGGCGTTCGCACGCGTTGAGCGTTCGCGTCGCTTCGACGAAGTGCGCGGCGCGTACCAGCGCTTCCTGCGCGCGTTCAAGCGGACGCGGCCGAACACGCCGATCCTCGCGCATACCTACGATTACCCGCAGCGCATGGGTGAGCCCGCGCGGCTGACGGTGGCGAACCTCGGCGCGGCGGCGCTGCTGCGCGACAACATCGGGCCGTGGATCGCGCCGCACATCGCGCACGTGTTGCCGCAGGTGGCGCAGCAGAAGCGGTTCGCGGCGCTGCTGATCGACGGCTTCCACGACAACGTCCTGCAACCGCTGGCGGCCCGCGCTGAGTTCTCCGGCCTGTTCACGTTCGTCGACCTCCGTGGCACGTTGCGCCAGGCCGACGCATGGTTCGACGAGATGCATCCCACCGGGGCGGGGTTCCACACGCTGTCGCTGAAGCTGCGGCGTGCCGCGAACGCGTTGTTGCCGCCAGGCAAACGCCGCGCCTGACCGCGCGTGGCATCATCGGTGGCATGCAGGGCGTGCCCGAACATTTCGACCATCCGCTGGACCGGGCGCAATTCCGCCGCCCGGCGCATCGCGATGGCGTGGAACTGTATCGCGCCCATATCGTGCGGCACACGTTCGAGCCGCACACGCACGAGGCCTACGGGCTGGGCGCGATCGAAAAGGGCGTGGAGCGGTTCCGCTATCGCGGCACCGACCATCTCGCGCCGCAGGATTCGCGCGTGATGATGAATCCGGACGTGCTGCACACCGGCCGAGCGGAAACCGATGGCGGCTGGCGGTATCGCATGGCGTATATCGATGCCGATGTCGTGGAACGCATCAGCGGGCAACGCGGCGTGTGGTTCCGCGATGCGGTCGAACACGATGCGGCGCGCGCCAGGCGCGTGACGATGCTGCTCGATGCGTTGTGGCGCACGGATGAATCGCTGGCGTTCGACGGGCTGCTGCTGGAGCTGGTCGATGCGTTCTCCGACCAGGCGCGCGCGGAGCGTCCTGTCGCGCGCGATGCGGCGCCGCGCTTCGCGCGCGTCGTGGAATACCTGCGCGACAACCTCGCCAGCCGGCTCACGCTGGAGGAACTGGCGGCGGTCGCGGAGCTGAGTCCATTCCATTTCCTACGCGCCTTCCGCACGCAGTACGACGCCACGCCGCAGCAGATGCTGATGGCATTGCGTCTGTTCGAAGCCAAGCGCCGGCTCGCCGACGGCGTCGCGCCGGCGCAGGTGGCGGCGGACGTGGGGTTGAGCGACCAGGCGCACCTGACGCGGGCGTTCGCGCAAAGGTACGGGGTTACGCCGGCGCGGTATCAGAGGCAGGTCAGGTCCTGATTTTCCCTTCTCCCCCGGGAGAAGGCGCCCACCGCAATCTCGTTCAATACAAAGCCCCCACCACGCGCGCACCCTGACGCCATGTGGACCGGAACCCTCTACGCCCTCGCCGCCGGCCTGCTCTGGGGCCTGGTCTTCGTCGCGCCGCTGCTGTTGCCGGATTACCCGGCGACGCTGCAATCGGTCGGGCGCTACCTCGCCTTCGGGCTTATCGCGCTGCCACTGGCGTGGATGGACCGCGCCGCGCTCCGCAGGCTCACGCGTGCCGACTGGACCGACGCGCTGAAGCTCGCCGCGATCGGCAACCTTCTCTACTACGTCTGCCTCGCGGGGGCGATCCAGCGCGCGGGTGCGCCGTTGCCGACGATGATCATCGGCACCCTGCCGGTGGTGATCGCCATCAGCGCGAACCTTCGCGACCATCGCCGCGACGGGCGCCTGCCGTGGCGCAAGCTCGCGCCGTCGCTGCTGCTGATCGCGCTGGGCATCGCGTGCGTGAACCGCGTCGAGCTGGAAGCGCTGCGCACGCAGCCCGATGCCGACGCCGCGCGTTACCTGCAGGGCGCGCTGCTGGCCGTGGTCGCGGTGGTCTGCTGGACCTGGTATCCGCTGCGCAACGCCGACTGGCTGCGCGCGCATCCGGATCGCAACCCGCGCACCTGGGCCACCGCGCAGGGGGTGGCGACGCTGCCGCTGGCGTTGCTCGGCTACGGCCTGCTGTGGGGCGGCATGACCGTGGCGGGAAGCGACTTCGTGATGCCGTTCGGCCCACGTCCGTGGTTCTTCATCGGCCTGATGGCGTGTATCGGCCTGTTCGCCTCGTGGATCGGGACGATGTGCTGGAACGCCGCCAGCCAGCGCCTGCCGACCGCGCTGGCGGGACAGCTGATCGTGTTCGAGACGCTCTCCGCGCTGGCCTACGCCTTCATCCTGCGCGGCCGCGCGCCGGAGCCGCTGACCATGGCGGGCATCGCGCTGCTGATCGCCGGCGTGATGTGGGCGGTGCGCATCCGTCCGGAGCCGACGGTCGCCGAAAGCCACGCGACCTGAGCAGGGCGGCTTCGCGCGCCGCCTCATGCGATGTGAAGGCGGGCGCGGTTCCGCCATCACGCGCCAACGGCTAGGATTTCCCCCACGGCTCGCCGGCCCTTGTCTATCTTGGGGTTGCGAGCGGCCTGATGAAGCGCACGGGGAAGCGCATGTCGACGAGACTCCTGATCGTATTGCTGTCGCTGGCACTGGGCGTGGTGAGTGGCGCCTTCGGCTATTCATTGATCGCCGGCAAGCGCCAGACCGCCGCGCTCGCGGCCGCGCGCGAGGAAGGCCGCAAGGCCGCCGAGAAGGCGATGGCCGACGACATGGCCGCACTCAAGCCCGTCAGCTTCGCCAAGGCCGCCGATGCCGAAGGCAAGGCAGGCGGCGTGCAGTTCGGCTATGAGTACGTGAAGCCGAAGAACCCCGAGCTCGAGCCGTACTACAAGCTGGCGCACGACACCGACATGCTGCGCCACATCCCCGAGGTACAGGCCATCGACGGCATGCTGATGCTGCCGCGCCCGATCAATTACGTCACCGCCGAATGCGGCGAGGTCAACGCGTTCTACTCGCCCGAACGCAACGAAGTGGTGATGTGCTACGAGACGATGAAGGTGCTCGAGCAGCGCGGCCGCGACCTGGCCGCGCAGAACAAGCTCGACGACACGTACGCGCAGAAGTACCTCGACGCGAACTTCCGCTTCATCCTGCTGCACGAAACCGGCCATGCGCTGATCACGCTGCTGGAGATCCCGATCACCGGCCGCGAGGAAGACGCCGTCGATCAGCTCGCCACCACGCTGATGCTGCGCTTTGCCGGGCTCAACGAATCCACCGCGACCGTCACCGAAAACCTGCGCATGGCGTCGAACTGGTTCCTCGCGCGCAGCACCGGCGAGTACAACCTCGACGCCTACGCCGACCAGCACGCGCTGGGCGAGCAGCGCTACTTCAATCTCCAGTGCCTGCTGTACGGCAGCGACCCGGCGCGTTACCTGAGCATCGTCACCGATGGCGACCTGCCCGAAGCGCGCGCGAAGGGCTGTCCGGAGGAATCGCGACGGATCAGCAGTTCGTGGCTGAGGCTGCTGATCCCGTACGTGGCGCCGAAGTACGAGATGACCGAGGAGAAGGCGAACCGGTTGTTCAAGCAGCGCGAGATCGAGCGCGTGCGGAACACGGATTCGTCGTACATCCGGTAAGCCGTCGCGGCGTTCTGATGGGTTTTGCGTCGCGAAACCCATCCCACGGGGGCTTTCGCTCCCGCCAGCCCCCGCTTCGTCGCCCCGCGCCCGCGTTCGTCGCGCACGCCCTTCCCGGGGGCGCCTGGCTCGCTATGCTGCGCCCCATTCCATCGTGCAGGGCGTTCCGTGTTCAAGACTCTGGCCTTCGTGCTGCGTATCGGCTTCGCCTGGTTGGTGGCGCTGCTGGTCGTGTCGGCCATCTGGAACCAGCTGCCGGTGCTCGGCCGCCTGGACTGGCTGCTCACCATGGCCGGCATGGCGACGATGGCGCTGGTGGTCGTGGCCGCGTTCTCGCACGTGGGCCGGGTGCGGCTGATCGCCGACCGCACCGACAAGGAAGCGCTCGACAACCGCCAGCGGCGGCAGATCGAAGTGCCGTTCGAAGCCGGCGAAGCGTTCGACCTGATCGAAGCCGCCGTGCGCGAACTGCCGCGCATCGGGCCGGTGGAAACCGCGCGCGATAGCCTGCAACTTCGCGCGACCGTCGAACGCCCCAGCAACGATGGCGACTACCCGCTGGGCCGCTGGAACCCGATGTGCTGGTTCGGCGTCCCGCGCAACCGCATCCTCGCCACCGTCGTGCCGGGCCGCGATTCGGCCAGCGTCACGCTGCTCTGCGAACCCGAGAGCCCTACGTGGAGCGACTGGTTCCTCGTCGATGAAGGCACCAACTTCGAGAACGCCGAGGCGATCGCGCGCGCCATCACCCGCCGCGTCGCGCAGCGCCGTCGCGACGAGAAGTCCGAAGCCGCGCAGACCGCGACCGAGAAGGAGCTCACCGTCGCGCGCCTGAACCTGCTGCACGCGCAGGTCGAGCCGCACTTCCTCTACAACACGCTCGCCAGCGCGCAGCTGCTCACGCGCAGCGATCCGGCGCGCGCCGACGAAATGCTCGGCCATCTCATCCAGTACCTGCGCCGTTCGCTGCCCAGCACCGACAACGAGATGTCCACGCTGAGCGCCGAACTCGAACGCGCATTGGCCTATCTTGAAATCCTGAAGATCCGCATGGGTTCGCGTCTTGCGGTGCAGGTCGATGTTCCCGAATCGCTGCGCGGCACGCCGCTGCCGCCGATGGTGTTGCAGACGCTGGTGGAGAACGCGATCAAGCACGGGCTGGAACCGCGCACCGGCGGCGGCACCGTGTGGATCCGCGCGCGTCGCGTCGACGATGTGGTCGCCGTGACCGTCGCCGACGACGGCGAAGGCTTCAACACGAAGAACAGCGGCACCGGCATCGGCCTGAAGAACGTGCGCGAACGCCTGCGCCTGCTGTATGGCGCGAGCGCGGCGCTGTCGGTGGTCGCGAATTTCCCAAGTGGCGTCGCGGCGACGATCTCCGTGCCGCCCGCGCTTCCGCCCGCAGTCCCGACGGAGGGCCGCCATGTCGTCTGACAACACCTTTACCTGCATCGTCGCCGAAGACGAAACCCTGTTGCGCGAAGCGCTGGTCAAGCAGTTGCGCGAGGCATGGCCGGAACTGCAGATCCTCGCCGAGTGCGAGGACGGCGCGAGCGCGCTGGAAGCGCTGGCCGAACACACGCCGGGTGTCGCCTTCCTCGACATCCGCATGCCGGGCATCACCGGAATGGAAGTCGCCGCCGCCGCCGCGCAGGTTTCGCCGCGCACGCAGATCGTGTTCGTCACCGCGTACGACCAGTACGCGATCGACGCCTTCGAACGCGGTGCGGTGGATTACCTGCTCAAGCCGATCTCACCCGCGCGCCTGGCCACCACCGTGCTGCGCCTGAAGGAGCGCACGGGCAACAACGATGCGGCGGTGCTGGCCGGATTGCTTGAACGCCTCGGTGCAAGGCCGGCCGCCGCCGCCGCGCCGCCGTTGACGTGGATCACCGCCAGCGCCGGTCGCGAGACGCGGCTGATCCTGGTCGATGAAGTCGCGTACTTCCGCGCGGACAACAAGTACACCACCGTGGTCACCGCCGAAGGCGAAGCGCTGCTGCGCACGCCGATCCGCGAACTGCTGGGCGTGCTGGATCCGTCCACGTTCCGGCAGATCCACCGTTCCACCATCGTCAACCTCAAGGCGATCGCCGGCATCGTCCGCGACGACACCGGGCGCGGCACCGTGCGCCTGAAATCCCGTCCGGAAACGCTGCCCGTGAGCGCGCCGTTCATGGCGTTGTTCCGCCACATGTGACGGCCGCGCTTTCCGACGCGCGCTTCCCGCAACACCCGCTTCCGGCAACGGATCGCCTATCCATTTGCGAGGTGCACCATGAAGTTCCAGGCTTTGCTGTACTTCCTGCTGTCCCTGTTCGGCTGCGACGTGGGGCGCAGCACGTTCGTCGATCGCATCATGCACGACGGTGCGACGGCGCTGGACAGCCGGACGGTGGTCGAAGCCGGTGTCGCGCGTTTCGAATGCCTGAGCAGTGCGAGCGGGCAGTGCTACTACACGCTGTTCCCGCGCGAGTGCGCGACGGCGCATGCGAAAGGCGAGGATGCGGGATGCTTGACGAAGCCGATCCAGCGCTTCGCCGTCGCCGATGGCGATACTCGTCAGATCGCGGGGTTGCGCGATTTCCGTCTTTGCGTGAGCGACGAGGATGTCGCGGCGGGAGCGGGTTGCCGCGTGCAGGCGCCGAACGCGCGCTGAGCCTTGTAGTCCGGGTGAGCGGAGCGCACCCGGGGATGGCGTGATCGACCCACAAGCAAGCCGCACGTCACCGTCGCTACGCGCTGCGGCGCGCTCATCGCTACTGGCTGTGAATTGCCCGGAGGCGCGGTGCGCTCCGCTTACCCGGGCTACAAGAGCAACATCGTCCGCCTCGGACGACCCGGGCGCGCATCGCGAACCCGGGTGTTTCGGAAGCGGAATTACAGCGCTTCCAGCGCCGCGTTGAACGTCGCGCTCGGACGCATCGCCTTGGCGAGCTTGCCCATGTCCGGGTGGTAGTAACCACCGATGTCCACCGGCTTGCCCTGCGCGGCGATCTGCTCGTCGACGATCTTCTGCTCGTTCGCTTCCAGCGCATCGGCCAGCTTGCCGAAGCGCGTGGCGAGTTCGGCATCGGCCTTCTGGTTCGCCAGCGCGCGCGCCCAGTACATCGCCAGGTAGAAATGGCTGCCGCGGTTGTCGATGCCGCCGACCTTGCGCGAGGGCGACTTGTCGTTGTCGAGGAACTTCGCGTTGGCCTCGTCCAGCGTGTCGGCCAGCACCTTCGCGCGCGCGTTGCCGGTGTGGTTGGCGAGGTGCTCCAGCGAAGCGGCCAGCGCGAGGAACTCGCCCAGCGAATCCCAGCGCAGGTAGTTCTCCTCGACGAACTGCTGCACGTGCTTCGGCGCGGAACCGCCGGCGCCGGTCTCGAACAGGCCGCCGCCGGCCATCAGCGGCACGATCGACAGCATCTTCGCACTGGTGCCCAGTTCCATGATCGGGAACAGGTCGGTGAGGTAGTCGCGCAGCACGTTGCCGGTGACCGAGATCGTGTCCTTGCCATCGCGGATGCGCGACAGCGACAGCTTCATCGCTTCGACCGGCGATGCGATCCGGATGTCCAGGCCGTTGGTGTCGTGGTCCTTCAGGTAACGCTCGACCTTCGCGATGACGTTCGCATCGTGCGCGCGCTGCGGATCCAGCCAGAACACGGCGGGCGTGTTCGACAGGCGTGCGCGGTTCACGGCGAGCTTCACCCAGTCCTGGATCGGCGCGTCCTTGGTCTGGCACATGCGCCAGATGTCGCCGGCTTCGACCTTGTGCTCCATCAGCACGTTGCCGGCGTCGTCGAGCACGCGCACCACGCCGTCGGCGGGGATCTGGAAGGTCTTGTCGTGGCTGCCGTACTCCTCGGCCTTCTGCGCCATCAGGCCGACGTTGGGCACCGAGCCCATCGTCGCCGGATCGAACGCACCGTGCGCCCTGCAGTCCTCGACGACGGCCTGGTAGATGCCGGCATAGCAGCGGTCGGGAATGATCGCCTTGGTGTCCTGCAGTTTGCCGTCGGTGTTCCACATGCGGCCGGAATCGCGGATCATCGCCGGCATCGACGCGTCGACGATCACATCGCTGGGCACGTGCAGGTTGGTGATGCCCTTGTCGGAGTTCACCATCGCCAGCGCCGGACGACGCGCGTACTCGGCGGCGATGTCGGCCTCGATGGCCGCGACGGTCTCCGGCGGCAGCGACGGCAGGCGCGCGTACAGGTCGCCGATGCCGTTGTTCGCATCGAAGCCGGCCTTGGCCAGCACGTCGGCGTGCTTGGCCAGGGTGTCGCGGTAGAAACGCTTGACGACGATGCCGAACATGATCGGATCGGACACCTTCATCATCGTCGCCTTCAGGTGCAGCGAGAACAACACGCCGCGCGCGAGCGCGTCGTCGATCTGCGCATCCACGAAGCCCGACAGCGCCCTGGCGCTCATCAGCGAGGCGTCGATGACTTCACCGGCCTGCACTTTGATATTGGTCTTGAGCATGTTGCGGCGGCCGTCCGCGCCGGTGAGCTCGATCGAGACCGTGCCGGCCTTGTCGATCACCTTCGACTGCTCGCTCGCGTAGAAATCGCCGGCATCCATGTGCGCGACGTGCGAGGCCGAATCGGCGCTCCACGCGCCCATGCGGTGCGGATGCTTGCGCGCGTAGTTCTTGACCGAAAGCGGCGCGCGGCGGTCGGAATTGCCTTCGCGCAGCACCGGGTTCACCGCGCTGCCCTTGACGCGGTCGTAGCGCGACTTGAAGTCGTTTTCCTGCTCGCCCTTGGGCTCTTCCGGGTAATCCGGCAGCGCGTAGCCCTGCTGCTGCAGTTCGGCGATGGCGGCCTTGAGCTGCGGCACCGAGGCGGAGATGTTCGGCAGCTTGATGATGTTCGCGTCCGGCGTGGTCGCGAGCGCGCCCAGTTCGGCCAGGTCGTCGGCGATCTTCTGGTCGGGCTTCAGCAGTTCGGGGAACTGCGACAGGATGCGGGCGGCCAGCGAGATGTCGCGCGTTTCCACTGCGATGCCCGCCGGCGCGGTGTAGGCCTCGATGATCGGCAGCAGCGACTGCGTGGCCAGGAACGGCGCTTCGTCCGTCAGCGTGTAGAGGATCTTGGGCGTGTTGGGCATGTCGGCGTGGACTCGCTAGCTAAAGACGGGGGCGGGTGCGCGGCTCGTCGCGGCATGACGCCTGCGCGGCCTGTTCGACGCGCGCGCCCGGTCTTCAGGGAATGGGGCGCGCAACGCTGCATTGTCGCGGTTTCGGTGCAGTGCGGCAAAGCGCGCGGATGCAACGCTGCGGGTCGCGCGCTACCGCACGCGACGGTATGGCGGCCTCAGGCCGCGCCGCAGCACTTCTTGTACTTCTTTCCGCTGCCGCAGGGGCAGGGCTCGTTGCGATCGGGCGTGGCTTCGCGGCGGATCGGTTCGCGCGGGGTGAGCGCGTCGATGCGCAGGTGGTGCAGGTCGGCGAGCATGCCCGGCAGCGAGGCGATGATCTCCAGACGCTCGCGATAGCTCACCGGCTCGCCGGGAGCTTCCGGGTCCTCGCCGACGATCTCGCCGCTGGCGAGGCGATCGAAGCGCAGGAAGATCTCGTCGACCCAGTCGTGCTCGTCGAGCCACTGGTCCCACTTCATCTCGCTCAGTTCGACCGCGCGGAAGAAGCCGAAGGCCCAGTCGCGGCCGACGTCGAGTTCGTCGTCCTGCTCTTCTTCCGGGTTCTCCGGGAGCCAGAGCAGCGGGGCGAGATGGTCGGGCAGGTCGTCGTCGCCGTGGCGCACGCGCTGGTTGACCATGTTCCAGTGGCCTAGCAGCAGCGCTTCGACCTGCTGGCGCTCCTCCTCGTCCTTCCAGCGCGGCGGCGTGCCCCATACGGCGCCCTGCCACTGCTCGAACGGGATGGTGTCCGGCGAGACCGCGAGCGCGGAGAGATAGCCGTCCAGCGCCTCGAGGTTGAACCCCTTGAACGGCACGGCGCGCTGCTCGAGCAGCTCGGCCAGGCGTTCGATCTGATCGTCGTCGAGGTAGGCGGGGGCGGATTTCATGGGCGGCTCGTGCTTCGCGGGGGCGCGTCATGGTAGTCGCAGCCGCGTTTCTTCGCCGAGAATTCGTGCATGAACCCGAGCAACCCGAACCCGATCGCCGATTCCGCCCCGTGTCCCTGCGGTCGCGGGCGTCCCTACGGCCAGTGCTGCGGCCCGCTGCACGCGGGCGCGCCGGCACCCGACGCGGAAGCGTTGATGCGCTCGCGTTACAGCGCCTATGTGCTGGGCGACGTCGCCTATGTGCTGGCGAGCTGGCATCCGGACGCGCGGCCGGAGGAGCTGGACCTGGGCGAGACCGCGGCGACGAAGTGGCTGGGGCTGGACGTGAAGCGGCACACGCGCGTGGATGCGGACCATGCGACGGTGGAATTCGTGGCGCGTTATCGCGTGGGGGGCGGCTCGGCGTTCCGGCTGCACGAGATCAGCCGCTTCGTCCGCGAGGATGGGCGCTGGTTCTATGTGGATGGGGTGCTGCCGGCGCGGTGATGCGAACGCTCCCGTAGCGAGAGGGCGCAAAGCCCCAAAACCGCAGACAAAAAAAGGGCGCGGTGGAGAGCCGCGCCCATGCTTGCCCACCAGACGGTGGGGGAGAGAGACGAATTACTTCGTGACTTCGAAGTCGCGCGTCTGCACGACGGCGCCATCGAGCATGACTTCAAGCTTGTACTTGCCGGTCGGGAAACCCTTCGGGTTGCTGATGCTGAAAACGGTCTGGCCCGGGCCTGCGAAGTTGATGTCGGACGTGTCTTCCTTGACGGTCTGGCCGTCCTGGAAGGTCCACTTCGCGCCGAGCTTGCCTGACACCGCGGTCGCCGGGTCCGACGTCATCGTGCCGACCGAGGCGTTGATCGTGTCCTTCGGCTTGAACGTCGCGGTCGGTGCGGCGACCTTCTTGTCGGCGCCGACGGCCGTGCCCAGGTCCACCGTCGTGACGGACACGGTGGCGGCCGGAGTCGGTGCCGGAGCCGGCGGAACCGCAGCCGGTTCGGTCGTTGCCGGCGGGGCGACGACGACGGGTTCTTCCTTCTTCTTGCAGCCGACCAGTGCGACCGAAGCGAGCATTGCAGCGGCGACGGTCAGGGTCAGGCGGTTACGGATCATCATCGGAAAATCTCCTGGAATTGGCAGTGAGGCCGAAAAGTGAGGCGGCGCGTCAACCCGCGGGCGGAATGCGCAGCACCTGACCGGGCTGGATGCGGTCGGGATCGTCGAGCTGGTCGCGATTGGCTTCGAAGATCGCGTTCCACTTCCCGGCGCTGCCGTAGAACTGCTTGGCGATATGCGACAGCGTGTCGCCCTTCTGCACGGTGTAGCTCTGGGCTTCACCGGCGGTGGACGATTCGATCTGTTCGGTCGAACTGACCGAGGATTGCACGTCGCTGAAATCCGGCTTGATCTGCTCCGTGCTTTCGACGTTGCTCTGAACGTCGGAGAAGTCGGCCTTCTTGTCCGGTGTGGTCACGTGGGGTGTCTCCTGCGTTGGCGGAGGCACGATGGCACGCGCCCTGTTAAGGGTAGGTAACAGGGCAGGTAGAAAATCCGACGTTGACGCGGGTGTTATTGCCGTTCGTCGCGACCCGGAGTTGGGCGCACGACGCCGGGCGTCGCGCGCCACGGATTGATGTCCAGCCCACCGCGCCGCGTGTAGCGCGCTTCGACCGAAAGACGCTTCGCGCCGGTGCGTGCGATGAGGTCGACGAACACGCGTTCGACGCACTGTTCGTGGAACTCGGCGTGGTCGCGGAATGACACCAGGTAACGCAGCAGCCCGGCACGATCGAGCTTGGGACCGTGGTAATCGATGACGATGCGCGCCCAGTCCGGCTGCCCGGTGACGGGGCAGTTGGATTTCAGCAACGAGCTGGTCAGCGTTTCGGTCACCACGTGCGAGGCATCGGCGGAAAGATGGTCCGCGTTCGGCGGGCCGTAATCGTCGATCTCCACGTCGAGCGCGTCGATGCAATCGAGCACCGCGTTGTCGGGTGCGGCTTCGTCGATCGGCGGCAGGCCGAACACGACGTCCACCGGCATGCCGGCGACGCGCGACAGATCCTCGACGATGCGCGCGCGAACGTCCGCGTCTGACGCGAAGCGCGCGGAATTGAACGAGTTGAGGTAGAGCTTGAGCGACTTGGATTCGATCAGGTTCGGCGAGATCGCCGGCACCGTGACCGTCGCCGTGCCCACGCGCGGTTTGCCGCGACTGTCGAGCCAGCTCAGTTCATAGGCGTTCCAGCGATCCACGCCTTCGAACGGCAGCGCGCCAGAATCGACGCCGATGTGGTCGCGGCCCAGCGAGCGGGCGATGGGGAAGAGCAGGCTCGCGTCGTACTCGCGCGGGTAGTCGACGTGGCGGCCAAGGGGGAGGTCGTGGGTCATCGGGCGATTTTACAGCCCGACCCGATGCAGCCCCTGCGTATCCGCGCGCCACGCTTTGCGAAATGCGGCGTCGGACCGTCACGAAAAATCGAAGTTCCTGCACCTGTCGGTACAGTATTCAGGTTAAATTTCGGTTAGGTCCGGATACTCCACGGCACCGGCGCCACTCGTGTGTTTCCCCCAACAGGCGCCGGGCACCTAATAAAGAGGCTGAGACCTTATGAAGCGTTCCCTGCTTGCCCTGACCCTTCTGGCCGCGCTGCCGTTCGCCGCGTCGGCTGCCGACAACGTGTCGTACAACTACATCGAAGGCGGCTACGTCGGCACCAACACCGACAACATCGGCGGCTTCAACGACACCCCGGATGCGGACGGCTGGTCGGTCGGCGGTTCCGGCGCCATCGCGCCGAACTTCCACCTGTTCGGCAACTACAGCAGCCAGGAATTCGACCACAACTTTGGCGACCTGGACCGCTGGCGCCTGGGCGTGGGCTACAACCACGAGATCAATTCCAGCGTCGACCTGCTGACCCGCGTCGCCTACGAGAAGGCCGAGTTCGATTTGATCGACCTGGACGGCTGGAGCGTTGAAGCCGGCGTGCGCGCTGGGCTGACCCCGAACCTGGAAGCCTATGCGCTGGCCGGTTATGAGGACTACGACCAGGGCGTCGACGGCGAGTTCTACGGCCGCGTCGGTGCGCAGGTGAAGTTCAACCAGATGTGGGGCATCAACGGCGAAGTGAAGTTCGTCGACGGCTACACCGAGTACTTCGTCGGCCCGCGCATCAGCTTCTGATAGCGGCGACCGCGACAAGGCTCGAAGGAAACATCGAGTTCCACGACAAAGCTCTCTCTCCCCCATTGTCGTGATTGGAAGCCCGGCCCCGGCCGGGTTTCTTTTTTCCGCTTCCTCCGCGGCGCTCGCGCAATTTGTGGAGGCCGATCCACTGGGCTATCGTGCGTCACCGCCGCAGCGGAGGCGGCGCGCCACAACCAAGGAACGGGGGAATTCATGAAGAAGCATTTGGCTCTGGTCGTCGTGCTCGCGGTCACGCCGTTCGCGGCGTTCGCAGCTGATGGACGTCTGGATTACACGTACCTCGAAGGTGGGTACCTGGGCTCACGGTATGACCTGACCACCGGGACACTCGAGCCGGACGGCTCCTTCAGCCAGACCACCGAAAGGAAAACGGCCGACGGCGGATCGGTGCGCGGCGCGGCCGCCATCGCGCCCAACTTTCATTTGTTTGGTGAGTACAGCACCCAGGACTACTCGTTCCTGGATAGCGAACACTGGCGACTGGGAGTGGGCTACAACCACCAGATCGGCTCGAAGGTCGACCTGCTGGCCCGAATTGCCTACGACAGGAGCAAGGTCGTCGAAGCGTTTGATGGATGGAGCGTGGAGGCGGGTGTACGCGCCGCGTTGACTGCCCGCTTCGAGGTTCACGGCCTGGCCGGCTACCAGGATTACGAGGGTGGCATTGAAGGCGACTTCTACGGCCGGATCGGCGCCCAGTTCAGGCTCGATCGGCTGTGGGGCATCAGCGGCGAAGTGATTTTTGGGAACGGCCAGGAGCAGTACTTCATCGGCCCGCGCATCAGCTTCTGATAGCGGCGACAGCGACAAGGCTCGATGGAAACATCGAGAAGCCCGGCTCCGGCCGGGTTTCTTTTTCTGGGCACGGCCCCGCTCGAACTTTCGCGTGGGCGGCGGTTTGGCGATGGGTTTGCCTTCGCTCAACCCACCCAGCGAAGGGGCGGTTCCTGATCTGTTCGGACCTCGCATCACAAGGCCATTGTGACCGACGTCGCGGTGGGATATCGTGCCGCCGCCGCTGCAATGGCGGCCAGGGACCTACACCACAAGGATCAGGGGATTTCATGAAGAAGCGTTTTGTTCTGGCTGCCATGCTGGCGGCCGCACCGTTTGCCGCCTCCGCTGCGGACAACGGCCTGAGCTACACCTATGTCGAAGGCGGCTACAACCAGGCGCGCATTGATCACGACGATGAACTGCTTGGCGATTTCGATGCCGATGGCGGCTACCTGCGCGGCTCGTTCGGCGTCAGCAAGTCGGTCTACCTGTTCGGCAGCTACGCCAGCGGATCGGACAGCGACTCGGTCAGCATCGAGCTGGCTGACGACACCGTTTACGAAGCCAAGGTCGACGATGATCTGATCACCACCGAGTTCGGCGTCGGTTTCCATTCGGCGATGGGCGAGCGCGTGGACTTCCTCGGCGAGGTGGCCTACTTCCGCATGGAGGAAGAATTCAAGGTCCGCGACGAGGACGGCACCTACACCGACAAGTGGCACGCCAACGGCGGCCGCGCCTCGGTCGGTATCCGCGGCGGCAACGAGCAGGTCGAAGGCTGGGCCAAGATCGGTTACCTCGACGCCAGCGACTTCCACGGCAACTTCGTTGGCGGCATCGGCGGCCAGTACAAGTTCAACCAGACCTGGGGCTTGGTAGGCGAAGTCGAAGTGTTCGACAGCCTGACGCGCTACATGGTTGGCGTGCGCGCGAGCTTCTGATCCACGCGCCACGGCACACCGAAGACCCGGCTCCGGCCGGGTTTTTCGTATGCGACGCCTGCATCACTCCGCGGAGGGCTTTCATGCCAAAGTCCGTCCTCGCGTTCTTGCACACGTTGGGGATCGGATGAAGAAGCAACTTGTCCTGACGGCCGCATTGGCCGTCGCGCCTCTGGCTGCGTTCGCCGGCGGCCACAGCTACACCTACCTCGAAGCCGGCTACGCCCAGCTCAACCAGGAATTGCCGGCGCCGGCCGGATTCGAAATCGACGACATCGAAGCCGGTGGCGCTTATTTCGCCGGCTCGGTCGCGGTCGCACCGACCATCCATCTCTTCGGCGCGTATCGCCAGGGCGATGACGACGTGGGCATCTCGCTGCCATTCGGCGGCGGAGAGTTAGGCAGCGCGAGCGTCGACATGTCGCAGGGGCAGCTCGGCGTCGGTTGGCATCACGATCTGCGCGAGCGGACCGATCTGGTTTCCGAGGTGAGCTGGCTTCGTACCAAGATCGACGTCAAGGACGACGAGGAAGGCGCGAACGAAGGCGATGACTGGCGCGTGGCCGTCGGCGTACGCCATCTCGTCGCCGACAACGTCGAGTTGTGGATCAAGGGCAACTACACCGACGGAGACGTGTACGACGGCGCCTTCAGCGTGAGCGGCGGCGTGCAGTACAAGCTCACCCGCAACTGGGGCCTGGTGGCCGAGGCCGAAGGCGGCGGCGATACGTCGATGTTCGGCGTTGGCATCCGCGCGAGCTTCTGACCACGACGTCCGGACGTAAAAAAGCCCGGCCTGAGCCGGGCTTTTTCGTAGGCGAAGCGTGCGCGACTCAGCCGAACAGGTTGCGCGGATACTCCGGCTTCTGTTCGCGCGAAAGCAGCAGCTTGAGCCCTTCTCCCGGCGTGATGTCGCCATGCAGGACGGCCTGTACCGCGCTGGAGATCGGCAGCTCGATGCCGTGGCGCTCGGCCTGGCGCATGACTTCGTCTGCGGTCTGCACCGATTCGACCACCTGGCCGATCTCGCGAACGGCGTCCTCGATCGACTGGCCGCGGCCGAGCGCGAGGCCCAGGCGACGGTTGCGCGACAGATCGCCCGTGCAGGTGAGCACCAGGTCGCCGAGGCCCGCCAGGCCCATGAGCGTTTCCGCCTTGCCGCCGATGGCGTGGTTGAGGCGGAGCATCTCGTTGAGGCCGCGCGTGATGAGGCCGGCGCGTGCGTTGAGGCCAAGCGCCATGCCATCGGCGACGCCGGTGGCCACCGCCAGCACGTTCTTCATCGCGCCGCCGAGTTCGGCGCCGAGCATGTCGTTGCCGGTGTAGGCGCGGAACGCCGGCCCGTGCAGCGCGTCGGCGACGGACTGCGCGAACGAGGCGTCGTTGCCGTGCACGGTCAGCGCCGTCGGCAGCCCCTGCGCGACTTCCTTCGCGAAGGAGGGACCGGTCACGACGGCCAGCGGCACGTCCGGACCGAGCACGTCTTCGGCGACTTCATGCAGGAACCGGCCGCTGCCCGGCTCGAATCCCTTCGTCGCCCACGCCACGCCGGCATGCGCCGGGCGATGCGGGGCGAGCTTGCGCAGGGTTTCGGCGAAGGCGTGCGACGGCACGACCACGAGAACGAAATCGGCGTCCTTCAGCGACTCCGCCAGATCGGTCGTCGCGCGCAGCGACGCCGGCAGCGGAATGCCGGGCAGGTAGCGCGGGTTCTCGTGGCGGGTCTGGATGGCCTCGATGCCGTCGGCATCGCGGCCCCACAGCACGGTCGGATGACCGTGCCGTGCGATCAGGGCCGCTAGGGCGGTGCCCCAGGAGCCCGCGCCGAGGACCGCGACGTTCGGAAGTGAGTTCGCTTCCATGCCGCGGGCGCGATCAGGCGTTGCCGGCGGTCTCGGCGTCGGCCAGACCCGACTGCTGCTGGGCGCGCTGACGCAGGCCTTCGGCGTAGAGCGCGTCGAAGTTGATCGGCTGCAGGTAGAACGGCGGGAAGCCGCCGGCCTGGATGAGGTCGCTGATCAGCTGGCGGGTGTACGGGTACAGGACGGTCGGGCAGTGCGTGCCGAGCATCGCGTCCAGCGTCTGCGCGTCGAAGCCGACCAGGCCGAACACGCCGGCCTGCTTCACTTCGGCCACGTAGAGCGTCTTCTCGTTGGCCGAGCAGGTCAGGGTGATGCCCAAGACCACTTCGAACGCGTTCTCGTTCAGGCGCTGCACGCTCTGGTTGAGGTTCATCTGCAGCTGCGGCTGGGCCTGCTCGTTGAAGATGGCCGGACCGCCCGGGACTTCGAAGGAGACGTCCTTGACGTAGATCTTCTCGACGGTGAACGCCGGGCCGTTGTTCTCGGCGGACGCGGCATTGCCGTTGACGTTTTCTTCGGACATCTCAGTGACTCCAGGCGTTAAAAGTGCGGAAAGTGATCGATTATGGCACGCGTTAACGACGTGCCCGGCTGTTCAGACTGCGTGGGCGACGTGCCCCGACATAGCCGCGAAGGCTGTCCCCAGAACCGGTGTTGGGGCACCCCAGGCATCGATCAAGCCCGCGGTGTACGTCAAAGTCGCGCGACTCAGGCGCGGCCCTTCACCAGCGGCAGATCGGCCGACTGCCAGGCGCCGATGCCACCGTCGAGCCAGTAGACGTGCTTGAAGCCGGCCTTCTTCAGGCGCTTTGCGGCATCGCCCGAGGCCTGGCCGTTGCGGCACACCACCACGACCGGCAGCTCCCTGGCGTTGGCCAGCAGCTTGTTCTCCGGATCGAACTGGCTGGGCTGCACCGACTTGCTGCCGGCGATGTGGCCCTTCTCGAAGTCGGCGCTGGCCGACAGGTCGATGACCAGCGCGTTCTCGCGGTTCATCAGGCCCGTCAGTTCGGCCGGGCGCAGCGCCTTGTAGCCGCGGAACAGGCGCGCGAACTCGGTGTAGAGGATCGCCAGCGTCAGGCCGACAAGCGCCAGCGAGAGATAGAGATGGCGCTCGGCGAAGGCCAGCAGGTCTTGGAAAGTCACGGGATTCGGCAGCGGTAACGGGGCCGGGATTGTCGCCCAGTGGCGGCGGCGGCGCAAAAGCCCCGGCTTACTCGCCTTCCCACAGATCCGGCATCCCCGACACCAGCCACCAGTTCTTGCTGGCTTCGTCCCAGCGCCATTCCTCGCGGTAGCGCACGGTGCGTTCGGCCTGGGTGTGGCGGTTGACCACGCCGATCTCGATGTCCCGCAGCGCCACGCCGCCCTTCTTGTCGGCGCTGCTGTTGCGCTCACGGTAGGCGGTGATCTGCACCTGCTCGTAGCGCTTGAGTTCCAGGTCGCTGACCGGATGCGCCTCGCGGTAGCCCGGTTCGATCAGGCTCAGCGCGCCTTCGAAATCGCCCCAGCGGATCGCCCCGGACCAGGCGTACTGGTTGGCCTGGAGCTGGTCCATCTTGCCCCGGGCGAATGCCGGCGTACCGGCCGCGAACAGCAGCGCCAGCAATGCCAGCAGCAAGGTCTTGGTCAGGCGCATCGCGTTCCCCCCGATTCGAGTGCCCATCCTAGCCGCGGATGGGCTAGGCCGCGCCAGCTTTGGCGATGGCGACATAACGGGCGGTGAACTCGGTCGCGATTCCGCCGTCGGGCAGCTTCGCGCGGGCGACCAGGCCGATGCGCGCACGGCCGCGTTCGCGCAGGGTCGCGATGAAACCCGGCCATGCGGCGTCGGGGGCAAGCTCGGCCTCCACGTCCAGGTCGGCGAACAGCGGCGCGAGGTAGCGGATCTGGCTGTCTGCGACGAAGACGTCCGCTTCCAGCCCGGCCTCCTCGACGTGCAGCGACACCAGCCCCCACGACGCCAGCGTCATCATCGAGGCCAGGCTGCCGCCGAACGCGCAGCCCTTGTCGTTGACGTGCGTGGACAGCGGGGCATGCAGGCGCAGGCGGTGGCCGTCGTAACCGGCGACCGAGACATCCATCGCCGCGACCGGCGGCATCGACTGGTAGTGATGGTGCAGGCGGGCGAGCGCGTCGGAATGATCGTGCGCGGCGTTGCCAGCGTTGCCGGCGTTGCCGGCGGTGTTGCGGGAATCGTCGGAAGTCATGCGGATCATCGGGGGAAGAGGTCAAACGCGCGGGACGGCTATGCTGGTGCGATGCCCGATCCTGCGACGCCCGGATGGTACGTGATCTCGCTGCGCGCCCGCGGCGAGCATGCGCCGATGCGTGCGGCGGCTGCGTCGGCGGGCGCGGGATTCGTCGCGATCTCGCCCTGGCGCCTGCGTCTGCGCGAAGACGCATCCACCCGCGAACGCCTGGACGAAGCCCTCGCCGCGCCACGCGTCGTGTTCACCAGCCCCGTCGCGGTACGCGCGGCCCGGCGCCTGACACCGCTGCGCGCGCTGCCCGGGCAGGGCTGGTTCGCGGTGGGCGAAGGCACGGCGATGGCCCTGCGCCGCGCAGGCGTGGGCGAAGTCGAAGCGCCGCAGCGCATGGACAGCGAAGGCCTGCTTTCGCTGCCCGGACTGCATGAACTGCGCGGCGAAACCGTCGGCTTCGTTACCGCGCCCGGCGGCCGCGGCGTCCTGATTCCGGCGCTGGAAGCGCGCGGTGCACGCGTGATCCGCGCCGACGTCTACGAGCGCATCGCCGTCGCGCCATCGCCTCGCCCGCTCGCCCAGCTGATGAAGCTGGACGCACCCGCGACGCTGGCGCTATCGAGCGGAGAAGCGCTCCAGCTCGTCATCGACGCGCTTTCCGATCCGCAGCGCGAACGCCTGCGCCGGGCGCGCGTCGTCGCCGCGAGCGAGCGCCTCGCCGCACTCGCCCGCGAACACGGTTTCACCGACGTCATCGTGGCGCGCAGCGCGCGCCCGGCGGACCTGATCGCCGCGGCGGCCGGTACTTCCAGGGCGTGACGCGCATCGCCATCCGGTAGCATGGCGCCTTCAACTTTGCCGAGTCCGCCGTGTCCGCCATTCCCGAACCGACGCCGCCCCCCGCCCGCCGTTCCAACGGCTGGATCGCGTGGGTGATCGTCGCCGCGCTCGCCGTCGCGGCCGGTGCGTGGGGCTGGAACGCGTGGCAGGCGCGCACGCAACGCGATCGCGAAGAGCAGGCCGACGCCGGCCAGCGGCTGGATGCGGTGGAAGACCGCATCGATACGATCCGTCGCGACCAGCGCTCGCAGCTCCAGCGCCTGCAACAGGCCGACGCGACCAACCGCGTGTTGCGCGACGAAGTGCTTGGCATCGGCCAGCGTTCGTCGCTGATCGAAGACACGGTCTCGCGCCTGGCAGATCCCAACCGCCACGGCGCGCAGGCGCTGCGCCTGGACGAAACCGAACTGCTGCTCAACATGGCGCAGCAACGCCTGTTGATCGCCGGCGACCTTGAAGGCGCGCGCCGCGCCTATGTGCTGGCGGGGAACGTGCTCGACGGCATCGACGATCCGGCGTATCTCAGCCTGCGCCAGACCTTGCAGCAGGAACGCGCCGGCCTCGACGCGCTCGGCGTCGAACCGCGCGTGCGTGCGATGGCCGAACTGGACGCGTTCGCGCAGACGATCAGCACCGCGCCGATCGAAACGCACGCGAGCGTCCCGGCCGATTCGCCGTGGTGGCGCCGCGCGTTCGCCACGCTGATCGACGTGCAGCCGAGCGATCGCACGGTCGCCGTGCAACCGGCCGACCGCATCGCCGCGGCGTCGGGACTGCAGCTGGAAATCTCGCTCGCCCGCGCTGCCGCCGAACGCCGCGACCAGGCCGGATTCCGCGCCGCGCTGCAACGCGCCGAAGGCTGGATGACGCGACTGTGGCCGCCGTCGCCGACGCTGGACAAACAGCGCGAGCAGCTGCGTGCGATCGGCGCGCGCGAGCTTTCACTTTCGCTTCCGACGCTGGGCAGCACACTGCAGCAGTTGCGCCAGCTGCGCGCGGCGGGCTGATTCGAGCCCACGGCAGCGCCGGTTGCGCCGGCACGCACGAACACGTCGACGACCCCACGACAAGGAGCCGCCCATGAACCTGTTCCGCAACGTGCTGTTCTGGATAGTGCTGGCATTGGCGGGCGCACTGGTCGCGCAGCTGCTGGTGCTCGATCCGGGTTACGTGCTGGTTCGCTACGGCGGCAACGACTACACCACCAACGTGCCCAAGGCGATCGCGCTGCTGGTCGTCGCGCTGGTCCTGCTGTGGCTGCTGTGGACGCTGGCGACGCTGCCGTTCGCGGCGATGCGCCGGCATCGTCGCCGGCAGTCGCGCGCGCGCCTGATCGACGGCTTCGACGCCGTGCATCGCGGCGAATGGAGCCGTGCGGAGAAGCTGCTGGAACAGGCGGCGCAGGAGAATGACGCGCTCGCGGTCGGGCAGATCGGCGCCGCACGTGCGGCATGGGCACGCGGCGACGAAACGACGGCGCGTGCGCACCTGACGGCGATCGGCACCGCCAATCCCGCCTCGCGCGCGATCGCCGAAGCCGAATTCGCGATGACGCAGGGTCGCGCGGGCGAAGCGCTGTCGATCCTGGATGCGCCATCTGCGACGCCGCTGCCGCCGCGCGGGCTGGTGCTGCGCGGTGAAGCGCTCGCCGCGCTGGGCCGCAGCGGCGAGGCGTACGGAACGCTGGGCGCGTTGCGCCAGCAGCAGGCGTTGTCGAACGAACGGCTGGGCGCGCTGGAAGCGCAATGGGCCGCCGCGTCGCTGCGCGAGGCCTCCGATGCGAACGTGCTGGCCGACCGTTGGGAAGCCCTGCCCAAGCCGCTTCGCAACGATCCCGCCGCCGTGGCCGCCTACGCCGAACGTGCTGCCGCGATGCGCTGGGACGAAGCGGCGTGCAAGAGCATCGAACAGGCGCTGGATGCGCGCTGGGACGAATCGCTTGCCGCGCTGTACGGCCGGCTGCCGGTGAATCGCGTCGAGCATCGTCGCGCGACGGCCGAACGCTGGCTGGCGGCGCATCCGGCAAGCCCGGCGTTGCTGCTCACGCTCGCGCGTCTATCGCGCGCGCAGGGCCAGTGGCCGCAGGCGGAGCAGTACCTGCATCGCGCGCTGGCGCAGGGTGGGAACAGCGAGGCGTGGGAAGAACTCGGGCAGGGATTCGCTGCGGCCGGCGAGGAGAAGCTTGCGCGCCATTGCTATGCGAATGCGCTGGCATCCTCGCGTGGCGAGGCGACGCAGCCGCTCCCGGGTCGCGACATGCGGCAGACGATCTTCGACCAGGCCGTCGTGGAAGAACGCGACGCGCATGGCGTGCCGCGACTGCGCGAATAAGCACCTACGAACCGACGAACATTTACATCGTCATCCCGGCGAAGGCCGGGATCCAGGCCATCGACTTGTGGGCACTCCATCGACGGCTCCAAACCCCACCGTCATTCCAGCGAAAGCTGGAACCCATTTTGATTCTGGCCTTTGAGCTTTAGAAGCAAAGAAGAATCACAAGCCAAGCTTCCGATCACCTGCGGTGCTCGGGTTACTTTTCTTTGCTCGCACAAAGAAAAGTAACCCAAAGAAAGTGCGTACAAGTCCAACCCAATCCTACGACCGGACTGCAAAAGGGCGCGTTCGCGATTCGCCGTCCATGGCTCAGCGCTCACCGCCACACATCCTGTGCGCCGCCCTTCGGGGCTAGCCGCCTATCGGGCTGTTCGACAGCAACAGCAACGGCAACAGAAAACGCAACCGCAAATACAACCTGCACCCGAAACGCAACGGGCTTCGCGTGACGAAGCCCATCTTGCGAATGCCGAATCCCCTCACCGCGCCCGATAGAACGCCGGCAACGTCTCCAGGAACTCCACGCCCGCACCGCGGAAGCGCGTGTAGTTCTCGCCGATGCGCGTCACCACCAGCAGGCGCGAGCCGACGATTCCGAACGCCAGGCTCGCCACCATCACGACGATGCCCGCGAACCACAGCGGCATTACATCGCGCTGCACGCCAATCGCGATCGCAACCGCGCCCAGCACCGCACCGGCGCAAGCCACGCCCAGGCTCGCGCGACGCCGCCGCAGATGGCGCACGCACAGGCCCAGCGTCACCGGCGTGCGACGACGGAAGAACAGCGCGATGATCGGATAGAGCAGCACGCCCAGGAACACCACCAGGTACAGCGCCGGGTGGTGCCAATAGAAACGCGCGTGGCGCATCGGCAGGTCGGCCGGCTCGTTGCACTTGATGCAGCGACCCGGCAGCGTGCAGCCCGGCCGGACCACCAGGTCCTTGCCATCGCGCCAGCAATCGCCGCCGACTTCCGCGGACAACGCTTCGCTCAGCCGCGACGTTGGCGGCTGGTTCGGATTCAACGTCCCCATCGATTTCCCCTTGGAACCGCAGTGCCAGCGCACACGCCCGCTGGGAGCGTTCGCGGACCGCATCGCCGACGGTGTCCCCACACCGTCTGGCCCGCGCGTCGATCCTAGGGCCGGGGGCGGCCCAACTGCAAACCCTGTCGCACTTTTACGGCGCCGCTCGTCGGGCAATGACGAGCGCGCGTCGCATGCGCCCCGATCAACGCTCCAGGATCGCCACCACGCCCATGCCGCCGGCGGTGCAGATCGACACCAGGCAACGGCCGCCGCCGCGCTGCTTCAGTTCCTTCGCGGCGGTGGCGACGATGCGCGCACCGGTCGCGGCGAACGGATGACCCGCCGCCAGCGACGAGCCGTTCGGGTTGATCTTCGCCACGTCGATGCGGCCCATCGGCGCCTCCAGTCCGAGGCGGCCCTTGCAGTAGTCCTCGCTCTCCCACGCGCGCAGCGTGCACAGCACCTGCGCGGCGAAGGCTTCGTGGATCTCGTAGAAATCGAAGTCCTGCAAGGTCAGGCCGTTGCGCTTGAGCATCTCCGGCACCGCGACGGTCGGCGCCATCAGCAGGCCTTCGCCGTGCACGAAATCCACCGCCGCGACCTGCGCGTCGCGCAGGTAGCACAGCGGTTCCAGCCCATGCGAACGCGCCCATTCGTCCGACGACAGCAGGCACGCGGCGGCGCCATCGGTGAGCGGCGTGGAGTTGCCCGCCGTGAGCGTGCCGCGTCCGGAAGTCTTGTCGAATGCCGGCTTCAGCGAGGCCAGCTTCTCCAGCGTGCTGTCGCCGCGCAGGATGTTGTCGCGCGCCACGCCGCGGAAGCTCACGACCAGGTCGTTGAAGAAGCCGCGCTCGTAGGCGGCGGCGAGCTTGAGGTGCGAGGACAGCGCCCATTCGTCCTGCGAATCGCGCGAGATGTTCCACTGCTTGGCCATGTCCTCGCAGTGCTCGCCCATCGACTTGCCGGTGCGCGGTTCGGCCACGCCCGGGAACTCGGGCTTGAGCTCGCGCAGGTGGAAGCCCTTGAACGCCGCCAGCTTGTCTCGCGGCGTCTTGGCGCGCGCGGCTTCCAGCAGGCGGTGGCGGAGCTTGCGACCGTAGACGATCGGCACGTCGGAAGTCGTGTCCGAACCGCCGCCGACGCCGACGTCGATCTGCCCGGCGGCGATCTTGTTGCCGATGGTGATGATCGAATCCAGCGACGTGCCGCACGCGCGCTGCAGCGTGATGCCCGGCGTCAGCGGCGACAGGCCCGAGGACAGAGCGGCTTCGCGACCCAGGTTCCAGTCGCTGGAGTGCTTGATCACCGCGCCCATCGCGACTTCGCCCAGCTGCTGGCCGTGCAGGCCGAACTTCTCGACCAGCGCGCCGAGCGTGCGCACGGACATGCCGAGGTTGCCGACGTCCGAGTAAGCGGTGTTCTGGCGGCAGAACGGGATACGGACGCCGCCGAGCACGGCAACGGGACGGGCAGGACGCATCGCTACACCTCGCGAAAAGATCGTATGAGGGGGAAGTCGCCGGGGTCTTTACAACCGGGCGGGCATAATGGCCCGAAGTGTAGCGCCGCCTCCGGCGGGCGACCACACGCCACCGTATCCTCGATACAGGAAGCCATGACTCCCGCGCAGATCACGATGCCCACGCCGCCCGCCGCCCTCCACGTGCTGGGAGCGCTCGCCCTGGAACTGCGCGGGGACGCGCCCGTCCACCGCCAGGCGCTGGCGCAGGCCGAAGTGGGGGCGCTGGCGGACCTGATGGCCGCCGATCTCGCCGGTTTCGCGCCCGAGGCGTCGTCGCTGGACCTGATCACCGTCGGCGCGCATTACGACCCGGTCGAACTCCTGCGCCCGGGCTGGCCCCTGCATCGCGAACTCGACCAGCTTGCCGCCCGCGCCCCGCGCAACGGCGTCGCGCCGGAAGCGGGGCGGATCATCGCCTTCGGTGCGCACGAAACCGTGTTGCCCGGCGCCTTGTCGCCGTCGTCCGATCATCTCGGCGGCCCGTTCCGGCTGGTGCCGTTCGTCCTCAGCGGCAGCGAGGCCGTGGCCGCGCGCGTGGGCGAGGCGTTCGAACGCGAACTGCTGGAACGCGGCATGGCGGGCGCCGCGACCGCGCTGGCGGCGCAGCACGCCTTCGGCGTGCAGGTCGAACACGCGCGCTACCTCACGGTGCACGACCTGGCCGCGATGATGGCGATGCAGTACGACCACGCCGGCCTGGCGACGCTGTGGCCGCTGCTGGAAACCGCGCTGCTGCAACCCGAGGGCGAGCACTGGCTCGACGCCCCGCCGGAACCGCTGGTGCATTACGCCGAGGGCGAGGCGCGCATCGCGATGTTCGAACCGCGCGCGTGGAAGACCCGCTACGCCACCGAAGCGCCCTGCGACACGCCCGAGTGCCGCGCGCGACTGGAACAGCAGCACCGCCATTTCCAGGCCCGCCAGCGGCAGATCGCCGCGGTGCTGGGCGCGCACGGGATTCCGGTGAACTTCGTGCACTGCACGGATGAAGGGCGCGCGGCGCTGGCCTGATCGCCCGCGCCCACAAACAACCGCTCCGCCTCTACACCTTCATCCCGGCGAACGCCGGGACCCAGGCCCGTACCGCACGGGCACTCTCAACGCCGGCGAGCCAGGTCACCGTCGTTCCAGCGAAAGCTGGAACCCAGCTTGATCTCGCACTGTGTTCGCTGCCGGCCTGACGCGCGACCTTCGCGCTTCCCCGGGGTGCGCTTCGCTTCCCCGGGCTGCGACAGCAAAAGCGCAACAGCCGCAGCGCGACTTACCCCAACAACAACCGCGCAATCCCCGCCGCCGCCTCGCGCCCTTCATAGGCGGCGGTCACCACCAGGTCGGCCCCGCGCACGCCATCGCCACCGGCGAACACGCGCGGATTCGTCGTCTGGAACGCCAACGCCTCCGCTGCAGCGGAGCGACGCGACCCGCATCCGGATGCCGGCTGCGTCACGCGGATGCGACCGTTCTTCTCCAGTTCGATGCCATGCGCCGACAGCCACTGCGGCGGGTCGGGCTGGAAGCCGAACGCGATGATCACCACGTCCGCCGCCAGCACCGACTCGCTGCCCGGCACGATCTCGGCATTGCGACGGCCCAACGCATCGGGTTCGCTCAAACGCGTTTCGGCCACGCGCACGCCGGTGACGTCGCCGTCCTCGCCCAGCAGCGCGAGCGGCTGGCGGTTGAAGAGGAACTGCACGCCTTCCTCGCGCGCGTTGGCGACTTCACGCGCCGAGCCGGGCATGTTGGCTTCGTCGCGACGATAGGCGCAGGTCACGCGCGTCGCGCCCATGCGCACCGCGCTTCGAACGCAATCCATGCCGGTGTCGCCACCGCCGAGCACCACAACGCGCTTGCCCTGGAGGTCAGGCAGCGCGACGCGGTCTTCCCAGCCGGCGATCGGCTTGCCCTGCGCTTCGTCGTCGCCGTGCACCAACCGACCGTTGTGGACGAGGAACGGCAGCGCCGGCAGCACGCCCTTCAGGTCCTGCCCTGGCAGGCCGCCATCGGTGTAGCGATAGCTGCCAAGGCCGAGGAACACGGCGTCGAACTGCGTCAGCAGCTCATCCAGGCCGAGATCGCGCCCGATCTCCACCCCGAGCCGGAACTGCACGCCCATGCCTTCGAGCACGTCGCGACGCGTCGCCAGCACGGACTTCTCCAGCTTGAAACTCGGGATACCGAAGTGGAGCAGGCCGCCGATCTGCTCGTAGCGATCGAACACCACCGCCTCGATGCCCGCGCGCGCTAGGCGATCCGCGCACGACAAACCGGCAGGACCCGCGCCGATCACCGCAACGCGCTTGCCGGTGGCGACGACCTTCGAAAGATCCGGACGCCAGCCGTCGCCGAGCGCGCGGTCGGTGATGTACTTCTCCACCGCGCCGATGGTGACCGCGCCAAAGCCGTCGTTGAGCGTGCAGCTGCCTTCGCACAGGCGGTCCTGCGGACACACGCGGCCGCAGATCTCCGGCAGCGGGTTGGTTTCGTGCGCGAGCGCGGCCGCTTCATGCAGTCGGCCTTCGCGCGCCAGCTCCAGCCAGTTCGGGATGTAGTTGTGCAGCGGGCATTTCCAGCTGCAGTACGGGTTGCCGCAATCCAGGCAGCGGCTGGCCTGATGCTTCGCCTCGGCCTCGCCGAAGCGGCCGTAGAGTTCGCCCCAGTCGCCGCCGCGGCGCAGTTCCAGCGGAATGCGCGACGGCATCTGCCGGGGCGTCTCGCGGAAGGCGAACACGGGCTTCTTGCTGTCCATCTTGCTCACATCGCACTCCGCAGAAGTTCGCCCCGCACGCAGGGGAAGGAGCGAAAGCGCATCGATCCCAAGCGCATCACGCGGCCCTCCTCAGATTCTCGGCCAGCGATTCGAGACTCGCCGCCTTCGGCTTCACCAGCCAGAACTTGCCGAGGAAGTCGCGCATCTCGTCCAGGATCTTGCGCGCCCAAACGCTGCCGGTGAGCTGCACATGCGTCTCCAGCAGTTCGCGCAAATGCGAGCGGTGGTTCTCGAAGCCATCGGACGCGATGCGCAGGATGTCGATCAGTTCGTGGTTGTAGCGATCGACGAAATCGCGCTCGGTATCGAGCACGTACGCCATGCCGCCGGTGAAGCCCGCACCGAAGTTCAACCCCGTGCGGCCCAGCACCGCGACCACGCCGCCGGTCATGTACTCGCAGCAGTGATCGCCCGCGCCTTCCACCACCGCCGTCGCACCGGAGTTGCGCACGCCGAAGCGCTCGCCCGCGCGGCCGGCCGCATAGAGTTCGCCGCCTGTCGCGCCGTACAAGCAGGTATTGCCGATGATCGGCGTCTCGTGCGCGGTGTAGCGCGCGCCCATCGGCGGCCGGATCACGATGCGCCCGCCCGCCATGCCCTTGCCGACGTAATCGTTCGCCTCGCCGTGCAGCTCGAACTGCAACCCGCCCGCGTTGAAGGCGCCGAAGCTCTGGCCCGCGGTGCCGTCGAAGCGCAGCGAGATCGGCGCATCGGCCATGCCGCGGTCGCCATGCATCCGCGCGATGCGCCCGGAAAGGCGCGCGCCGATGCTGCGATCGGTGTTGCGGATCGTGTAGGTGTACGCGCCGCCGCGCTTGCCGGCGATGACGGCGGCCAGGTCGATGTCGAGCTGCGCCGCCAGGCCCGTCGCATCCGCCGACGGCTGCGGCACGCCGCAATGGCCGCCGTGCGCCAGGCCACTGCCGGCGAGCAGCGGTGCGAGGTCGAGCTTGTGCTGCCGCTCGCCATCGCCTTCCAGTTGTTTCAGCAGATCCGTGCGCCCAACCACTTCGCCCAGCGTGCGCACGCCCAGCTGCGCGAGCCAGAACCGCACTTCCTCGGCGAGCAGGCGGAAGAAGTTCTCCACGCGTTCGGGCAGGCCGGTGAAATGATCGCGACGCAGCGCGTCGTCCTGCGTCGCCACGCCCGTCGCGCAGTTGTTGAGATGGCAGATGCGCAGGTACTTGCAGCCCAGCGCGATCATCGGCGCCGTGCCGAAACCGAAACTCTCCGCGCCCAGCAGCGCCGCCTTCACCACGTCCAGGCCGCTCTTGAGGCCGCCGTCGGTCTGCAGGATCACGCGTTCGCGCAGGTCGTTGGACACCAGCGCCTGGCGCGCTTCCGACAGGCCCAGTTCCCACGGCGTGCCGGCATAGCGGATCGACGAGATCGGGCTCGCGCCCGTACCGCCGTCGTGGCCGGAAATCGTGACCAGGTCGGCGCCGGCCTTCGCAACGCCCGTCGCGATCGTGCCCACGCCCGCGTGCGACACCAGCTTCACCGACACCAGCGCCTGCGGATTGATCTGCTTGAGGTCGAAGATCAGCTGCGCGAGGTCCTCGATGGAATAGATGTCGTGGTGCGGCGGCGGCGAAATCAGGCCGATGCCCGGCATCGCGTAGCGCAGGCGTGCGATCAGTTCGTTGACCTTGTGGCCCGGCAGCTGGCCGCCTTCGCCGGGCTTGGCGCCCTGCGCGACCTTGATCTGCAGCACTTCGGCGTTGACCAGGTATTCCGGCGTGACGCCGAAACGACCCGACGCGATCTGCTTGATCTTCGAGACCTTGTCGGTGCCGTAGCGCACCGGATCCTCGCCGCCTTCGCCCGAATTGCTGCGGCCGCCGAGGCGGTTCATCGCAATCGCCAGCGCTTCGTGCGCTTCGGGCGACAGCGCGCCCAGGCTCATCGCGGCCGAATCGAAGCGGCGCACGATGGCCGAGACCGGTTCGACTTCATCCAGCGCAATCGCATTCGAGTTCGACGTATCGACCTCGAGCAGGTCGCGCAGCGCCGCGGTGGGACGCTCGTTCACCGCGCTCGCGTAGCGCTGCCAGTCGTTCCAGTCGCCGGTCGACACCGCGCGCTGCAGCGTCATGACAACGTCGGGGTTGAACAGGTGGTATTCGCCGCCCGGCGTGAACTTCAGCAGGCCGCCGATCGACGGCAGCGCGTTCGCATTCCATGCGTGGTCGGCGAGGGTCTGCGCGTCGTCCTGCAATTCCGCGAAGCCCGCACCGCCGATCCGCGAAGGCGTACCGGCGAAGCACAGCTCGACGACTTCGCGGTCCAGGCCGACGATCTCGAACAGCCGCGCGCCGCGATAGCTGCCGATGGTGCTGATGCCCATCTTCGAGATGATCTTCAGCAACCCCTTCTTGATGCCGCGACGGTAACTGCGGCCGATCTCCGCGACCTGCCCGTGCTTGGTCTTGAGGATGCCGCGCACGCCCAGGTCGTGCAGCGTCTGGTAGGCCAGGTACGGATACACCGCCGTCGCGCCGACGCCGATCAGGCAGGCGAAATGGTGCGGATCGCGCGCGGTACCGGTTTCGATGATGAGGTTGGATTCGCAGCGCAATCCCGCGCGAACCAGATGCTGGTGCACGGCGCCGGTGGCGAGCAGCGCATGCGCCATCAGGCGGCCTTCGACCGGATAGCGGTCGCTCAGCACCAGCAGCACCTTGCCGCTGCGCGTGGCGGCTTCGGCTTCCGCGCAGATGCGCTGCAGCGCCGCCTTCAGGCCTTCCTCCGGCGCGTAATGCAGGTGGATCAGCGCGTGCGCGTGTTCGTACTGCTCCATCGCCAGCATCTGGCGCAGCTTGCGTTGCGAGAGTACGGGCGAATTCAGGTGGATATGGTCGACGTTGCCAGGACCATCGACGAACACGTTGCCCTCGCGACCGAGCTGCGTCGCCAGCGACATCACGCAGTCCTCGCGCAACGGATCGATCGGCGGGTTGGTCACCTGCGCGAATGCCTGGCGGAACTGGTCGTACAGCGGACGCACCTGCTGGCTCAGCACGGCCATCGGCACGTCGTCGCCCATCGAACCGACGGCTTCCTGCTCGGTTTCGGCGAGCGGGCGCAGCACCTGCTCGCGCTCCTCGCGCGTGAGCTGGAACAGCTTCTGGAAGCGCGTCAGCGTCTCGGTGTCGAACGGTTCGGCGGCGAGCGCGGGGTCGATCAGCTCGGTCTGCAGGTAGGTCATGCCCTGCTTGAGCCAGCGCTTGTACGGCGCGCGCGCGCGGTTGATGCGGTCGATGGCGTCCGAATCGAGCACCTCGCCCAGGTACAGGTCCACCGCGATCATCTCGCCCGGGCCGAGCTTGCCCTTGGCTTCGATTTCCTCGACGGGGCGTTCCCACACTCCAGCTTCGGAGGCGATCAGGAAATGCCGGTCGCGCGTGCGCATCCAACGCGCCGGGCGCAGGCCGTTGCGGTCGAGCGTGCACGCCGCGTAGCGGCCATCGACGGTGACGATGCCCGCCGGGCCATCCCACGGCTCGGTGTTGAGCGAGTAGTACTCGTAGAACGCGGCGAGGTCGGCGTCCTTGTATTCCAGCGACTGCGTCGCCGGCGGGATCAGGATGCGCATCGCCTTGAGCAGGTCCATGCCGCCGGCCTGGAGCAGCTCGAGCATGTTGTCCAGCGACTGCGAATCCGAGCCGTTCATCGTGATGACGGGATCGAACTCGGTCAGCTCCAGGTTCGGCGTGCGCCACACGTGCGCGCGCGCCTGCGCCCAGGCGCGGTTGCCGGAAATGGTGTTGATCTCGCCGTTGTGCGCGAGCAGTCGGAACGGTTGCGCCAGCGGCCAGCGCGGCGTGGTGTTGGTCGAGAAGCGCTGGTGGAACACGACCACGCTTGCCGCGAGGTCGCTGCGTTGCAGGTCCGGATACAGCTGCGTGAGCCGGTTCGGCAGCACCATGCCCTTGTAGCCGATGCTCGCGGTGGACAGGCTGACGACGTAGAAATCGGGCAGGTCGCTCAAACGTTGTTCCGCGCGGCGACGCGCGAGGAACAGCGAACGCTGGAAACTCGCCGCATCGAACGCGCCGGCGGGCTTGACGAAGATCTGTTCGATGCGCGGCATCGTGCGGCGCGCGAGTTCGCCGCAGGCGTCCATGTCCACCGGCACCTTGCGCCAGCCGGCGACCTCGACGCGCTCGCGCTGCAGTTGCGCGGCGAACTCGTCCTTCGCGCGCGCGGCTTCGCTTTCGTCGTGCGGAAGGAAGACCAGGCCCGCGGCGTAATGCGCGCCGAGCGCGATGTCCGCCTCGCGCGCGAGGGCGCGCAGGAACGCGTCGGGCTGGCGGATGAGCAGGCCGCAACCGTCGCCGCTGAGTCCGTCGGCCGCGATGCCGCCGCGATGCGTCATGCGTACCAGGGCCTCGATCGCGCGATCGACGATGGCGCGGCTGGGCGCGTCGTCGAGCTGGGCGATCAGGCCGAAGCCGCACGCATCGCGCTCATCGCGCGGGTCGTAGAGACCGACAGGGCCGGGACGGGACTGCTGCTGCATCGTCGCTCCAACGCGGATTCACCGCTGGGTTGCTGTGCGAAACACGAACAACGAACCTGGCTGAGGCATAAGCCTCCCCAGGGATTCCGGCGACGACGAAGACGGTCCGCTCGCGCGGTCCGGCCTGCCTCACCACCCTGGTTCGACCGAATAAATCACACTTTGTGCGCTGCGGCAATTTGTCCTCGCGGTCATGCGCGCAGCGTCGCCTGCGGGCGCTCAAGTGATTGATCGGGCGGGGAAAAGTGCGCGACATTCGCAGGCGTTTGGTAACGATTGAAACCATTGCCGCGGCGAGTGCGCACAAGTGTCTTTCGCGCCCGGCCAAGCGCAGCGCACCCGGGATTTGCGCGTGCCGGCCCTGACGACGTGCGGCGTTCCCGGGTGCGGCCTTCGGCCTTACCCGGGCTATGTGGTGCTTCCCGTTGCGTCATTGCGTCATTGCGTCATTGCGCCATTCCGTCATCCCGGCGAAGGCCGGGATCCAGGCTGTCACGGCTTAGGCCTTGTCCCGTCATTCCAGCGAAAGCTGGAACCCATTTTGATGTTTGGGCGTTTGTCGCGACCAAAGGAGCAGCAGCGCAGCGCTGTGCCGCAACAACAGGTCGCCTCTACCGCTTCGTTGCCCCTCCCCGGCCCGAACGCGCAGCGTTCGGGCGTTCGAAGGCGCGCGGACCAGTGGTTCGCAAGCAGCGCCTTCTCACCCCAACCCCACTCAGCTCTGCACTCCCTGCGGTCGCCGGTGGGAGAGGGACTTAAAGGCCGAGCTCGAGCCCACTGCAAGGCGACCGAAGCTCAACCACCGCAAGCGCTAAACTTCCCGTCATCTCCGAACCATCCCCGGCCCCCGTGACCGACACCGCTCCCGCCACGGGTGCGCGCCGCCGCGCCGCGCTCGTCTTCATCTTCGTCACCACCCTGATCGACGTGCTGTCGTTCGGACTGATCATCCCGGTGCTTCCGCACCTGATCGAACAGTTCGCCGGCGGCGACACCGCGCATGCGGCGTATTGGGTCGCGGCGTTCGGTTTCCTGTTCGCGGGCATCCAGTTCGTGACCTCGCCGATCCAGGGCGCGTTGTCGGACCGCTTCGGACGTCGCCCGGTGATCCTGCTGTCGTGCCTCGGCCTCGGCCTGGACTTCGTGTTCATGGCGCTGGCGCCGTCGCTGTCGTGGCTGCTGGTGGGCCGCATCATTTCCGGCATCACCTCGGCGAGCTTCACCACGGCCAACGCCTACGTCGCCGACGTCACGCCGCCGGAAAAGCGCGCGAAGAGCTACGGCATGCTCGGCGCCGCGTTCGGCGTGGGCTTCATCATCGGCCCGCTGATCGGTGGCCAGCTGGGCGAGATCGACCTGCGCATGCCGTTCTGGTTCGCCGCGGGCCTCGCGCTGCTCAACTTCTGCTACGGCCTGTTCGTGCTGCCCGAATCGCTGCCGAAGGAGCGCCGCAGTGCGCGCTTCGACTGGTCGCATGCGAACCCGATCGGCTCGCTCACGCTGCTCAAGCGCTATCCGCAGGTGTTCGGCCTGGCGGCGGTGGTGTTCATCGCGAACCTCGCGCACTACGTGTATCCCAGCGTGTTCGTGCTGTTCGCCGACTACCAGTACAAGTGGGGCCCGCGCGAAGTGAGCTACGTGCTGGCGATCGTCGGCGTGCTCAACGTGATCGTGCAGGCGGGGCTGGTGGGCAAGGTGGTGCACGCGCTGGGCGAGCGGCGCGCGCTGATCCTGGGCCTCACGTGCGGTGCGATCGGGTTCGGCATCTACGGGTTCGCGAACGTGGGCTGGGTGTTCCTCATCGGCCTGCCGATCTCCGCGATCTGGGGTCTGGCCGCGCCGTCGACGCAGGCGTTGATCACGCGGCAGGTCGGCCCGGAAGTGCAGGGCCGCATCCAGGGCGCGCTGATGAGCCTGGTGAGCCTGGCGGGCATCATCGGCCCGGTCGTGTTCGCGGGCAGCTTCGGGTACTTCATCGACGACCGCGCACCGGTGCATCTGCCGGGTGCGCCGTTCCTGATCGCGGGCATCCTGCTGGCAGTGGCGGTGGGGATTGCGTGGCGGTTCGCGCGAGCGCCGGCGGTGGCGCCGGCGGCGAGTGCGGTCGAGCCGGGGTGATCGTCCGAGCCCCTCGCTTCCAGCAGCGCGGGAGAGGGTTTGGCGCCGGCGCTCGTTAACGCCGCATTGCCATCGACTTCACCGCCTCTCGCGCGCAACGCATCCAGACTCGGGATTCCCGCGAACAAGGAATCCCGCCATGCCCACCTGCGACACCTGCGGCAACGACTACGACAAGGCGTTCACCGTCACGATGCCGCACGGCAGCGGGACGTTCGATTCGTTCGAATGCGCGATCCACAAACTCGCGCCCACGTGCGAGCACTGCGGCTGTCGCATCATCGGGCACGGCGCCGAACACGACGGCAGGTTCTACTGCTGCGCCAGTTGCGCGAAGCACTCCGGCATAAAGGGGATCGACGACCGCATCTGACGCGCGATCAGTCTTCCAGCGCCGTCAGCTTGTCGCCCGGGAACGGCAGCAGCGCCCAGAACGCGACGTCCTCGTGCGCCCATTCGAAGGCCGCTTCGTTGAGGATTTCCAGCAGCGTGTCGAAATCCTCCATGTGCGCGTCGCGCCAGGCTTCGGCGTTCTCGATCAGCCATACATAGCCCGGCGCGGTGCGCCAGGACATGTCGCGCAGCACGTCCGACAGAGCGTCCCAGTTCGCGCCGAAGCCCGGCGGGAAACCGCCGGCCTTCGCGAGGCGCGCCATGAGGTCGGCCTTGTCCGCGCAACCGGACAGGTCCACGCGCATCACCGCGAAGTCGAGCCCCGCGGCGGTCTGCGCCATGGCGTCGCCATCGCGCAGATCGATGAAGTACGCGCCGCCGTGGTCGGGGTCGGCGAGGATCGTGCGCAGGTCGACGGCGTTCATTGCGTGCGTTGAACCTCGGGTACCCAGGTGAAGCGGCGGAAGCTGCCGTAGTGATCGGCCGTGTACCAGTATTCGACCGGCGGATTCCCACCGGCGATGATCCGGCGTGCGCCGCGCGTGTCGGCGCCCGGCGTGGGCACCGTGTACTCGCGGTAATAGCCGCGCGACTGCTGCGGCAGGCGTCCTTCGCGGTTCTGGAACACGCTGCCGTCCTGCCGGTACGGATGCGCCGCGCCGCTGGCGATGCGATCGAGCACGGCATGCGCCTCGACTGGCAGGAACGCGGGATAGCCGATCTGCGCGGCCTGATGCGAAGACACCGTCGGCGCATCGGCGGGGCGAAGTTCGCCGTCGCCCGCGCGCTTGGTCCACAGCCACAGGCCGAGCAGCGCGACGAGCGCGATCAGCCAGATCGAATGCGGGCGACGCACTGTTCGAACCCTTCAGCGATCAGCCGCAGCGGATGCCGGTGATCGCACCACGATCGTTGACGTCGACGTTCACGCGGTCCTCGCGGAAATCCATCGTCGCCATCTGGCCCGGGCGCAGCACGCGCGCGTCGCGGCTGCCGGTGCCCTGCAGGATGCGGTTGACGACGTCGTCGTTGACGGCCGAGCCGATCGCCCAGCGCGCACCTTCGGCATTGCACTTGCCGGTCGGGACGGCGGGGCCGCCCGCGACAGGCTGCGTGGACGCACAGCCCGCGAGCGTGGCGGCGGCAAGGACGGTCAGGCACAGGATGCTGCGGGTCATGTCGGATCTCCGTGTCGTGGTGCGCGGGTCGCGCATGCGGCGCAACGTGCGCCGGATCGCGTGTTCAGGGTGTAAAGGATAACGGTCGATCATTGAACCGATCAGGCCTTCGGGAACTCCGCCTCGAGGATCGAATACCCCGCATCGATCATCCCCAGCGCCTCGTAGGTCTTCTGCGCGTTCGCATTCGCGCGTTCGACGTAAAGCCGCAGGCCGACCACGTTGGGCGTCTCGCGCGCGAGCTGCTCGACGTGCCGGTACAACGCGGTGAACACGCCCATGCGGCGGAACCGTTCGGGCACGTACACGCTCTGGATCCACCACCAGTCGCCGTTGCGCCAGTCGCTCCATTCGCGCGTGAGCATCAGGGTGCCGGCGGGCGCGGCGATGGTCTCGCGCCCGGCGACGGCGGATTCGTGCATCGCGATGAAGTACCGCGCCTTCGCCGGATCGGCGATGCCTGCTTCCACGCCAGCAAGCACGGTCGCTTCATCGAGCTGTTTGTGCTCGGTTTCCAGTGCCATCGCGAGCGCCCACTGCGCGAGCAGGTCGCGGTCGTGGGCATGCGCGGCGCGGATGCGCAGGGTGGTCATGGTCGATGAAGCCCGGCTCAGCGCGTAACCGTGATGACGCCGCAGGCCACGCGGCCGCCCGCATTGCCCGTGGGCTGCGTGCGGTAGTCGTCGGCCGCGGCATGCACGATCACCGCCTTGCCGGCGACATCGTTGGCCGCGCCGCCGCCAAGCGTCACGCCTTCGGCATGCGCGTTGACCTGCGCGATGCCTTCGGCGTTGGCGACGAGGTTGTCCATGTCGCCGCCGTGGTGCGCGCCGCTGCCGACCTTGCCGTGCGGCTGCGCGGCCGGATTGAAGTGGCCGCCGGCGCTGCTCGCATCGGCCGCGCTGCAATCGCCCTTCTCGTGGATGTGGATCGCATGCGTGCTGCCCGGCGACAGGCCGCCGATCTCGCCCGTCAGGTGCACGCCGTTGCCCATCGGCACGACGGTGAGCTTGCCGCTGACCAGGCTGCCCGACGCCGAAGCGAGGTTCACCGTCGCGGACTTCGCCGTCGATTGAGCGGTCGATTGCGCGGCCGGCGGAGTCGCGGCGGGCGCGGCTTCCTTGGTGGGCGCGGTCGAACTGCACGCCGACAACGCGGCGACGGACGCGGCGAGCAGGAATGGGGTGAGTGCGGTCTTCATGGGCTTCTCCTTGCGAAAACGGGCAACCGGACGGGCAATCGAAAGCGGGCACTGAAAGCGGATCACGCAGGCGCACAACGTTGCGCAGACGGGGCACGTTGTCCCGGCGTTTCTTTCTCCTTGCCGAAGCCGTCGCGCAACGCGGGCCGGCGACGGTGCGGACCCCGGAGCGTAGCCGCGCTCCGGTAGGCCACCGGTGAACGGCGGTCAGCCGGGCCTGCGCCGTCCCGGTCCGAGCTTGCGCGTGAGCGTATTCCGGCCCAGGCCCAGGCGTGCGGCGGCTTCGGTGCGACGTCCGCCGGTGTGTTCGAGCGCGGCGTCGAACAACGCGCGTTCGAACCGTTCGCGCGCCTGCGCGTGGATGTCGTCGCGACCGAGTTCGAGTTGCGCCCGCGCCCATGCGGCGAGACGGAGATCCCAGTCATCATCGCCCGCGTCGTGCGCCTCGTCCTTGCCGGGCGTGGCCGCAAGCGCTTCGTCCAGATCCTCGCGCGCGATGGTGTCGCCCGGCGCGAGCGCGGCAAGACGCCAGCACAGGTTCTCCAGCTGGCGCACGTTGCCGGGCCAGTCGTAGGCGACCAACCGCTCGATGGCGGACGGTGCGAAACGCTTGGCGGGCGCGTCGAAGCGCGTCGCGGCGGCTCGCAGGAAACGCTCCGCCAGGCGCGGCACGTCCTCGCGCCGCTCGCGCAATGCGGGCAGGCGAAGGCGCACGACGTCGAGCCGATGCAGCAGGTCGGCGCGGAAACGTCCGGCATCGACCAGCGCTTCCAGGTCCTGGTGCGTGGCGGCGACCACCCGCACGTCCACGCGGATCAGCTCGCGCCCGCCGACGCGGAAGAACTCGCCTTCGGCCAGCACGCGCAGCAATCGCGTCTGCAACGGCAGCGGCATGTCGCCGATCTCGTCGAGGAACAGCGTGCCGCCATGCGCCTGTTCGAATCGACCGACATGCCGGCGCTGCGCACCGGTGAAGGCGCCGGCCTCATGGCCGAACAGTTCGCTTTCCAGCAACTCGGCGGGAATCGCCGCGGTGTTCAGTGCGACGAACGGCGCCTGCGCGCGCGGCGATTCGCGATGCAGGGCGCGCGCGACCAGTTCTTTGCCCGTGCCGGTTTCGCCGGTGATGAGCACCGCCAGCGGCGCCTGCGCGAGCCGGCCTATCGCGCGGAACAGCGTGCGCATCGCTGGCGCTTCGCCGATGAGCGCATCGTCCTGCGTGGCGGCGGTGTCGCGCTGCGGCGGCGCGGCCGTCTCGCGCGTGGCGAGCGTGCGCGCAGCCAGTTCGACGGCTTCATCCAGGTCGAACGGTTTGGACAGGAACTCGTGCGCGCCGCCGCGGAACGCACCAGCGGTGCTGGCGACGTCGGTGTATGCGCTCATGACGATCACCGGCAGCTTCGGCGCCTGCGCCTTCAGCTTGTCCAGCAGGACCAGGCCGTCGTCGCCGGGCATGCGCACGTCGGTGAACAACAGGTCCGGCGCGCCGCGTTCGGCCAGTGCATCGAGCGCGTCGCGTGCGTTCTCGAAACCGTCGACGCGGTAGCCCGCCTCGCGCAGCGCGGTGGCAAGCACGAATCGCACGCTGCGGTCGTCGTCGACCACCCAGATGCGGGCATCGCCCGTTTGCGTCGGCTTCATTCCGGAGCGTCCTCGACGTGCATTGGCAGCAACAGGGTGAAAACGGTGTGGCCCGGCCGCGAGCGATAGGCGAGCGAGCCGCGATGTTCGCGCGCGACCTGCTGCGCGAGCGCGAGCCCGAGGCCGCTGCCTTCGGCGCGGCCGGACACCAGCGGCAGGAACAGGCGTTCGGTGAGTTCTTCCGGTACGCCGCGGCCGTCGTCGATGATCTCCAGCCGCAGCGCGATCGGATGCACCGCATCGGCGATGCGCACGGCATGTTCGGCGCGCGTGCGCAGCGTGACGTTCGCCGCGCCGGCTTCGATCGCGTTGCGCACCAGGTTCCACACCGACTGCATCAGGCGATCCGCGTCGCCGTCGAATTCGGGCAGGCTCGGGTCGTAATCGCGTACCAGGCGCACGGCCCAGCCGGCGTCGGTCTCGGCCAGCCGCAGCACGCGTTCGAGCACCGCGTGGATGTTCAGCGGCGCGTGCGGCCGGGGAGGCGCGGGCGTGAGCAGGCGATCGACCAGCGCGGTGAGGCGTTCGACTTCCGAACCGATCATCGCCACCAGCTCGCGCGAATCGCCCTGCGTTTCGGCATCGAGCCGGCGCGACAGCAACTGCGCGGCGCCTTTCAGGCCGGCGAGCGGATTGCGCAGTTCGTGCGCGAGTCCCTTGAGCGATGCCGACAGCGCCGACGGCAGCAGCAGCGCCGGATCGTCGCCGGGGAATTCATCGACCGGATGCGCTTCCAGCAGCCAGCCCTCGTCGTCGCGCCGGCTCAGCCAGACATCGGCGAAGGACTCCTCGCCATCGGCATAACGCAGGCGCACGCGGCGCAGGCGCAGCGGCGCGTCGGTCGCGTCGAGGCGGCCCATCGCATCGGCGAGCCGGCCTTCGCCGCCATCGAGTCCCGCCAGCGGCCAGCCCATCAGCCGCCGCGCGCCAACGCCGAGCCATCGCGAGAACGCCGCGTTGCAGCCGACGATCGCCCCTTCCTCGTCGCTCCACGCGACCGGCGTGGTGAGGGCGTCGAGCTCGGGGCGGGCGGTCTCGGGCGTGGGAGGCGTGGCCATTGCACCATGTTAGTGCAAGCCGGATGCCCGCCGCGCCTCCCTCGCGGGAGGCGTACCCGGGTACCTGGACCGCGTCGCGGGCAGCGGCGACCGTCGTACTCCGTCATGGAGTACGGAATCGAAGCTCGGTGTGCCCGCGCGCAGCCGCGCGATCAGTCGTAGCCCATGACCTTCAGGTCTGCGGTCTTCGCGCCGCCGAGGATCTTGTACTGGACCGTCACGGCCTTGAGGCGTCCCTTGAGCCCGGGCGCGTTCTTGGCTGCCGTCTGTCCGCCGGACTTCAGCACGCCGACATCCTTGATCGTGTCGTCCGGACGATTGTCCCAGTGCAGGACGAGGTTGGTGATCTGCACGTCGGCACCTTCGACGGCGAGCTTGACCTCCTTGACGTCCTTCTCCCACCGACCTCCGGTGCTCTTGATCGTCGTGCTCGGATCGGTGGCTTTGATCGTCTGCTGGCCCAGCACGAACCATTCGTCGGCAGCGCTGGCACTGCCGGCAGCGCCGAGGAAGGTGGCGGTCGCGATTGCGAGGGAGACCATCAGGTTGCGTGTCTTCGTGCTCATCGACGTTTCCCTTTCGATACGTTTAAACATCAATGTCGTCCGCCACCCCCTCGCGGGCACCTGCGGTCGCTTGACCGCGACCGTGGACGCTAATGGCTTGCGGGTTATCCCGACGTCAAACGATTCGATGCCAGAGATGCGCATGCCCTGAAGCGGTGCTTCAACGCGAAAGGAAGCGGCTTGCGGTCAGCCTTCGCATCGATGCGAAGCCCATCCGACGACCGGCATGCGATCAGCGGAAAAAAACACGCCGGACGAGGCTTCAGGGCGCTATAAGGGAGCCCGGCTGTTGCGTGAGTGCACGGTGTCGCTGCTCGATGACGTCGCGGCGACTCCTCCATATCCATGCAACCCTAGCCAGCTCCTGACACTCCGCCGCCAGTGGTCCACGCGCGGCGCGGCGCAAGCAGATCCGAAGAACGAGCGCTGTCTGCATTCCACGCGACAAAACGATGTTGTCGCTGATGCCCGGAGGGTTCGAACATGAATGTTGATCAGGCGATGCTGCGCAGGATCGTGCGGGAAGATCTGACGGAGACGTTGATCCGCGTCGGACTGATCGCCTTCCTCGTGATCATGTGCGTGCGCGTGTTCACGCCATTCGCTGGACTGGTGATCCTGGCCATGATCCTGGCCATCGCGCTGTACCCGTTGTACGAATGGGTGACGAACCACTGGTTCGGCGGACGGCGTGGACTCTCGGCCACGGTCCTGGTGCTGGTGGCGCTGCTGCTCATCGGCGTACCGCTGGTGTTGCTCGGCGGTGCGGTGGCCACGCAACTGGGCCAGTTCCACGACGCCGTGGTGAAGGACACATTGGGCCTGAGGCCTCCCAATCCGAAGATCGCCGAATGGCCGATCGTGGGCGAACGGCTGTACAACACCTGGAACGCGGCGGCCGCCGACCTGCCTGCCTTCCTGGCGAAGAACCGCGAACTGGTGAAGGGATTCGCGGTCAAGGCGTTGCAGATGGCCGGTGGTGGCGCGGGTGCGGCGCTGCTGTTCCTGGTCGCGATCGCGCTGGCTGGCGTGATGATGGCGTACGCCCGGACCGGCGGTCCTGCCATCGAACGCATCGTCGTGCGCCTGACTGATCCGGTGAAAGGCCCGAGGCTGTACGAGCTCACCATCGCCACCGTGCGTTCGGTCGCCACGGGCGTCGTCGGCGTGGCTTTCATCCAGGCCATCCTGCTGGGAGTGGCCTTCCTGCTCGCCGGCATTCCGGGTGCGGGCGTGCTGGCGCTGCTGGTGATGTTCCTGGGCATTCTGCAGCTGCCCGCGTTGATCATCTCGCTGCCCGCGGCCGGTTACCTCTGGTGGGCCGACGACGAGATGTCCACCGCCATCAAGGTGATCTTCACCGTGTACTTCGTCATCGCGGGCATGGCCGACAACGTGCTCAAGCCCATGCTCCTGGGACGCGGCGTGGACGCGCCGATGCTGGTGATCCTGATCGGCGCCATCGGCGGCATGGCGACGGCGGGCATCACCGGCCTGTTCCTCGGCGCGGTATTGCTGGCCGTGGGTTACAAGATCTTCATGGACTGGGTCGCCGGGCCAAACCCCGCCGCCGCCGCGACGGTGCCGCCAGCGGCCCCCACTGTGCCCACCGACAACCCTGCCTGAGCATCACGGGCTCCCGTGATCATGGCCGCGCGCAAGGCCCGAGGCATCGCGACCGCGTTCGTCTTCGCGGCGGTCGCGCTGCTGACGTCCTGCACCACGCTCGGCCCGGATTACCAGGAGCCCGACGTGGCCTGGCTCAAGACGTGGCAGTCGGATCTGTACGGACAGATCGGCAACCCTCGGGAACAGACGCAGGTCGACCTGCGCTTCTGGTGGCACGCATTCAACGATCCGGTGCTGAACGATCTGATCGAAACCGCGCGCCGTGAGAATCCGTCGCTGCGCATCGCGGGCCTGCGCATCCTCGAAAGCCGTGCCGTGCTCGGCATCGCCGGCGCCAACCAGTATCCGCAGTTGCAGCAGATCAACGGCGCCGCCACGTATGTCGACCAGCGCGAAAGCGGGCAGGGCGCCGGCCGCGACCAGCAGTTCACGGCGTACAGCGCCGGCTTCGATCTTGCCTGGGAGCTGGATTTCTGGGGGCGCTTCCGCCGCGGCGTCGAGTCGGCCGAAGCCGGCTTCTTCGCTTCCATCGCCAACCAGCAGGACGTGCAGGTGCTGCTGAGCGCGCAGGTCGCGGATCTCTACTACCTCTATCGAACCACGCTGCTGCGCATCGACATCGCCACGCGCAATGCGGCGATCCAGAAACGCAGTTTCGAGATCACGCAACGGCTGTTCCGCAGCGGCGAGGAATCGGAGCTGGACCTGCAGTCGGCGCAGGCACAGTACCTGGGCACGCTGGCGCTCATTCCGGAACTGAAAGCCAACCTGGTCAAGATCCGCAATGCGATGTCGGTGCTGCTGGCGCGGATGCCGGGCGACATGCCGGAGCTGGCCGCGGTGGGCGGTCCGCTTCCCGTCGTCGGCCGGACGGTCATCACCGAGCTTCCTGCGCAGCTTTTGCTGCGTCGGCGCGACGTGCGTACCGCCGCGTGGCAGGTCGCGGCGCAATCGGCGCAGATCGGCATCGCCAAGGCCGACTACTTCCCCTCGATCACGCTGCTGGGACGCATCGGCTGGTCGTCGGACGACGTCGATGGCACGCCGGAGGTCCGCACGTTCGCCGCCGGTCCCGCGCTGACCTGGAACATCCTCGACTACGGCCGCATCCGCAACAACGTGCGCGTGCAGGATGCGCGCCTGCAACAGGCGATCGAACAGTTCCAGAACAGCACCCTGCTGGCGGCGCAGGAGATCGACGACGCCGCGATCACCGTGGTCAAGACGGGCGAACAGCAGGCACCGCTGGCAGGTGCTGCGCGCGCCGCGGAGCGCTCGCTCGACCTGGCCAACACGCTCTACCAGGAAGGGTACGCGGACTTCGATCGCGTGCTGGACGCGCAGCGGGTGATGTTCACGCAGGCCGAGCGCGAGCTGCTCAACGACAGCGCGCACATCAGCGCCGTCATCACGATGTACAAGGCGCTCGGCGGCGGTTGGGTGGACACGCCGGTGGAAGACCTCGTGCCCGACACGGTGCGCGGGACGATGGAAGCAAGGACCCGTTGGGGCGATCTGCTGACCAGACCCCTGCCGGCCAGCACGGACGGACAGAACAGCCCAGGCGGGGAAAGCAGATGAACACAGGTGCCGACGACCGGACCGACGAAGCGAAGCGAAGCCAGGCCAAGGCGAGCGTCCGCAAGGGCGGGCTCATCGTCGTTGGCGTGATCGCGCTCAGCCTGCTGCTGTACCTGCTCGCCGACCGCTACACCCCGTACACCTCGCAGGCGAGGATCGAGGGATACGTCGTGGGCGTGGCGCCGAAAGTCGCCGGTGCGGTGACGAAGATGAGCGTGCGCAACAACGAGCCGGTGAAGTTGGGACAGGCGCTGGTGGAGATCGACTCCTCGCAGTACCGCATCGCGCTGGACAAGGCGCGTTCCGACCTGGCCAGCGCCCGCAAGCAGTTCGGCGCCGGTGGCGCGGCAGTGGAAGCGGCGCGCGCCAGCCTGCAGGCGGCGCGCGCAAACGAGCTGAAGGCGCGGCAGGACGCAACGCGCCTGCGTCGCCTGCGCGAAGAGGATCCGGGCACGATCTCGGTACGCCGCCAGGAAATCGCCGACGCCACGCTGCAACAGGCCACCGCACAGGTGGTTGCGGCCGAAGCGGATATCCGTCGCGCCATCGACACCATGGGCGGCGACAGCGAGGAAGGGAACACCGTGCTGGAGACGGCACTGACCGCGGTCGAGAAGGCCGAGCTTGACCTGTCGAACACGGTGATCCGGGCGCCGTCGAACGGCGTCATCACCGATCTGCGCACCGACGTGGGGCTGTACGCCGGCACCGGCAGCCCGGTGCTGACCCTGGTCGCCATCGGCGATGTGTGGATCAACGCCGAGTTCACCGAGAACAACCTGGGCCACCTGAAGGCGGGAACGCCGGTCGACATCGTGTTCGACGCGATGCCGGGCCACGTGTTCAAGGGCGAGGTGCGCAGCATCGGCCTGGGTGTCGGCGCCGGCAGCGATCCGCCCGCGGGCACGCTGCCGTCGATCGAGAACGATCGCGACTGGCTGCGGCAGGCGCAACGCTTCCCCGTGATCATCGGTTTCGATGCGAAGCAGGACCCGGCGCTGCGCGACGCCTTGCGTGTCGGCGGGCAGGCGTCCGTGATCGCGTACGGCGAAGGCAGCGGCCTCACGAAGCTGCTCGGCAAGCTCTACATCCGCGTGGCGAGCTGGCTCACGTATGCGTACTGATCGCGCCCGAAGCACGGATGCGACGCCGTGATGCCGTTGCCCGCCCGGCGCACGTTCCGGTTGGGCGCGATCGCCGCGATGTCGCTGGCGCTGGCCTACGGAATCGCCACGCCGCTGCCGTTTCTCGCACCGCTGTTCGCCGTCGCACTCACCGCCACGCCCGCGCCGCCGATGCGATTGAAGGCGCTTGCCGGCCTGTTGCTGGTCGTCGGCATCACGCTGGGCACCGGCCTGGTCCTGACGCCGGTGCTCCGGTACTACCCGTGGTCGGGCGTGATGATGATCGCCGCGGGCGTATTCGTGAGCACCTACATGAGCGTGGGGCTGGGCAAGGGTGCCGTGGCAACGCTGCTCACGATCGGCCTGACGATGATTCCCGCCGCGGGCCTGGTCGAACACGCGCTGGCGCAGTCGGTCGTGGAGGCGCTGATGATCGGCATCGGGCTGGCCATCGTCTGCCAGTGGATCGTGTATCCGTTCTTCCCCGAAGACCCGGCGCCGCCGCGACCGCGCAAGGCGGTGGACGCGGATCCGCGCCAGGCCGCGTGGATCGCCCTGCGTACCACCGCGATCGTGCTGCCGCCGGTGCTGCTCGCGTTCTCGAATCCTTCGATGTACATGGCGATCATCATGAAAGCGGTGCTGCTCGGGCAGCAGGGCTCGATCGTGGACGCGCGCGCCGCCGGGCGTGAACTGCTGGGTTCCACCTTTCTGGCAGGCGTCTTCGCCATCGCGTTCTGGTTCGCGCTGAAGCTCTGGCCCAGCCTGTGGATGTTCGCCCTGTGGATGCTGCTGTTCGGCGTGTACGTGGGCGGCAAGTTGTATGGCGTCCTCGCGACCCGCTTCTCGCCTTCGTTCTGGGTCAACGTCGCCGTGACCATGCTGATCCTGGTGGGCCCCGCCGTCGAGGACAGCAAGGGAGGCGACGTCTACGGCGCGTTCGCCCAGCGTTTCATCCTCTTCGTCGCGGTCACGGTGTATGCGTGGCTCGCGATCCTGATGCTGGAGGCCGCGCATCGGCCTTCCCCGCGAAGCATTCGCGCGAGCTGACCCACGGAGGTGCGCCATGTTGCTCAATGTCGTGATCGGCCTTTCGACGATGGCGGTCTGCCTGATGCTGCAGTCCGTGCTGATCGTGGTGGCGTTGCGGTACTACGCGCGGCACGACGTCATGGGAAGCAACCCGACCGCATGGTCGACGCTACGGGTGCTCAACGCCGTCATGACGCTGCTGGTGGTCGGCAATCTCGCCCAGCTGACCATCTGGGCCGTCGTGTTCCGCCTGCTCGGGGAATTCGACGCGATGGACGTCGCCGTGTACCACTCGGCCGTCAACTTCGCGAGCCTGGGCTACGGCGACATCGTCATGTCCGAGCGCTTCCGCCTGCTCGGTCCGCTGGAGGCGGTCAACGGCGTGCTGATGATCGGCGTCTCCACCGCCGCGCTGATGACGACGCTGCAGGACGCCTACAACCGGACGCGGTCGTCGCGGGCGGGGTGATCGGGGCGGGACGATCTCCGATCCACGGCGTTGCCCCGTGACGAAAGGCGCCACGCACACAACCTTCCGGCACGTTCGGGCATCCGATTCCATGTGGCATCGTCCGATGCCGTGGAGTCGGCCCCCGCCGACGGAGATCGCTCATGCGCAAGGTGTTGGTGACGGTGCTGGTGCTGATCGCGGCGGGTGCCGCGGCGGTGTTCTGGTGGACGCGGCCGGAACGCGACAAGCCGATCGATCCGCGCGTGGCTTGCCACGTCGGAATCTATCGCCTCAGCGACGGCCGCCTGGTCGACATCGCGCCGATGTCCGAGCCCGGCCTGCGCTGGCGCGCAATGGACGGACGCACGGGCAAGATCGTGCAGGACGCGTCCGGCAAGTGGAGCGGTACCGTGGGCTGGAGCGATCGTCCGGACTCGACGCCGGTCTCGTTGGGCACCTGCGAGAAGCCCGCGATGACGTTCGAAGGCCAGCCCGGCACGAAGCTCGATTTCCCCGCCATCGAAACCCGTTTCGAAGGCAATGGCGAAACGCTGGCCGGTCGGCTCGTGATGCCGCCGGGCGATGGGCCGGTACCGATCGCGGTGATGGTGCACGGCTCGGAAGGTTATTCGGCACGCACGTTCAACGCGTTCCAGCGCATCTTCCCGGCGCAGGGCATCGGCGTGTTCGTGTACGACAAGCGTGGCAGCGGCGACAGCACCGGCCGTTACACGCAGGACTTCCATCTGCTCGCCGACGATGCCGCCGCCGCGTTGAAGGAAGCGCGCCGTCTGGCCGGCAAGCGCGCCGGACGCGTGGGCTACAGCGGCGGCAGCCAGGCCGGCTGGATCGAACCGCTGGCCGCGCAGCGTAGCGATCCGGATTTCGTCGCGGTGAGCTACGGCCTGGCCGACAGCCCGCTCGCGGAGGATCGCGACCAGGTGCAGTTGGACCTCATGCGCGCCGGCTTCAGCGGCGATGCGCTGGTCAAGGCGCGTGAAGTCACGGACGCCACCGGCGAGGTGATCGCGTCCGGCTTCAAGGACGGCTTCGACCAGGTCGAAGCGCTGAAGGCGAAGTACGGCAAGGAGCCGTGGTGGGGCGCGATGAAGGGAGAGTTCACCGGCGACATCCTCGCGCATTCGCCGATGATGCTGCGCCTGGTCGGCCCGATGCACGACGAAGGCACGACGTGGCGCCACGATCCGATGCCGCCGCTGCGCGCGGTGAAGGTGCCGCTGCTGTGGATCCTCGCCGGCGCCGACAAGGAAGCGCCGCCGGAGGAAACGCGCCGTCGCCTGCTGTCGGTGGCGAAGACGAATCCGAATGTCGAAGTGGTGGAGTTCCCCGGCACGGACCACGGCATCATCGAATTCGAAACCGGTGCCGATGGCGAGCGCACGTCGCTGCGTTACGCGGACGGGTATTACGCGATGCTCGCTGACTGGATCCGCGATGGCGCGTTGAAGCCGGCCGCTTACGGAAATTCGGAGCGCTTGTCGCCCCGGTGACATCCTGCGCAATTTGCCGTTGTAGCCCGGGTAAGCGAAGCGCACCCGGGTCGGGCGTGACAGGCCCCGGGTGCGCTTCGCTTACCCGGGCTACGAAAGCTGCGCCGCGATGAAGCGTCAGCCCTTGCTCATCGGCAACCGCAACACCACTTCCACCGCGTCGCCTTCTCCCGGGCGCGTGCCCAATTCGCCGCCATGGCCCTTCGCGATCGCACTGGCGATCAACAGGCGAAGCCCAAGCCCATCGCCCGCCGGTGCGACCTGCGGCTGCGTGAACAGCGTTTCGATGTCGCTGCCGGCGCGGATCGCGGGGCTCAGCGGGCCGGTGAGATGCACGAGGCCGTCGCGCACCGCGATGTCCGCCGTGCCGCGATTGCCGTTCGCGCCGCCGTTGTCGTGCGGGATGCACACCAGCCAGAAGAACGTCGACAACAGGTTCGCCAGTCGCGACGCATCACCTTCCAGGCACGCGTTCTCCGCATCGCCTTCGTAACGCACGTCCACCGCGTTGGCGCCGAGGCCGCGACTGGCTTCGACGATCAGCGCAAGGTCGATCGGCCCGCTGCGCGTCAGCAACCGGCCCTGGTCGGCGCGCACCCAGTCGCCGATCTCGTCGATCATCCCGGTGAGGCGGCGCATCTGCCGGTCGATCAGTTCGAACAGCTCGTCGCGTTCGTTCGCGTCGCTGCCGCTGTGGCGCAACAGGAACAGCGCGGACTGGATGGGCGCGAGCGGGCCGCGCAGGTCGTGCGCCCATTTGCCCATCCACGTCGGGCTGTTGCCGGAAGAATTCGAGCCGGTCATTGAGGTGTTCCCTCCGCGAGCGGGCGCAGTCCCTTGCTGCAGATGTCGGTGATGGCCTGGATGTCCGGCGGCTTCACCAGGTGGTGGTCGAAGCCCGCCTGCAACGTGCGCTGGCGATCTTCCGGCTGGCCCCAGCCGGTGACGGCGACGATGACGAGGCCTTCGCCATGCGCATCGCGCAACGCACGCGCGACGTCGTAGCCGCTGCGGCCGGGCATGCCGACGTCGAGGAAAACGATCTCCGGCGCGAACGACGCCACTTCGTCTTCCACCGTCTTCGGGTCGTACACGGCGCGCGTTTCGTGGCCGAGCAGCCGCACCATCATCGCCAGCGTGTCGGCGGCGTCGTGATTGTCGTCCACGATCAGCACGCGCCGCTGCGTACCGGCCGCCCCGCGCAGGGGCGCGGACGCGGGCGGCAGCACTTCGGCCGCGCCGGCATGCGGCAGGCGTACGCGGAACGTGGAGCCCTTGCCCGGGCCGTCGCTCTGAACCTCCACGCGGCCGCCGTGCATTTCGGTGAGCCGCTGCACGAGCGTCAGGCCGATGCCGAGCCCGCCACGCGAGCGCTCCACCGTGGTGTCGACCTGGCGGAACATCTCGAACACCGTGTCCATCTGTTCGATGGTGAGACCGATGCCGGAGTCGGTGATCCACACCTGCACTTCGTCGCCATCGATCGTCGCGCCCAGTTCGATGCGCCCCTTCGCGTCGGAGTACTTCGCCGCGTTGTTGAGCAGGTTCGCGAACACCTGAGCCAGGCGCGCGTGGTCCGCATCCAGCGGCACCGGCGTCTCAGGCAGTGCCAGATGCAGCGTGTGGCCGCCTTCCTCGATCAGCGGGCGCGCGGTGTCGACGGCGGCGGCGATGACGTCCTGCAACATGGTCGTCGCACGACGCAGCGTGAGCTTGCCGCGCGTGATGCGCGCGATGTCGAGCAGGTCCTCGATCATGCGCACCAGCAGCGACAGCTGGCGCTCCATCATCGACAGCAGCGGGTCGTGGTCGTCCGGCTCGCGCAGGCGCCGCACGGCGAGCGCGTTCTGCAACGGCGCCAGCGGATTGCGAAGCTCATGCGCGAGCGTGGCGAGGAACTCGTCCTTGCGCTGGTCGGCCTCGCGCAGCTGGCGTTCGGCGCGCGTGCGTTCCTTGTTCTCGGCCAGCAGTTCGCGGTTGCGCAGTTCCAGCTCGGCATTGGCGGCGCGAAGCGAGGCGTTGAGGCGTTCGAGTTCGCGCGCCTTCTCCTCCTGAAGTTCGCGATGCGCGTTCGCCAGGCTGGCGTTGAGCGATTGCAGCTCGCGGCGCTTGCGATACAGCTCGGCGAGCACGGAGACCTTGGTGCGCATGATCTCCGGGATCACCGGCACCATCACGTAGTCCACCGCGCCGAGCTTGTAACCGCGAAGGCGGTCCAGGTCGCTGAGGTTCACCGCCGTGACGAAGATGATTGGCGTGTTCTCGAAGCGCGGGTGCTGGTGGATCAGCGTCGCCGTCTCGAAGCCATCCATCACGGGCATGTTCACGTCGAGCAGGATGACGGCGTACTCGTCCTCCATCAGCAGCTTGAGCGCTTCCATGCCCGAGCGCGCATCCACCAGGTCCTCGCCCAGCGGTTCGAGGATGGTGCGATAGGTCAAAAGCCGCCCGGGCTGGTCGTCGACCAGCAGGATCTTGACCGGCGCGGCCATCGTGACCGCGCCGGTATCGTTCAGCGTTGCAGCCATTGGCGCAGGACTCCGAGCAGCTGGTCGGTGACGACCGGCTTGGCCAGGTAGTCGGAGGCTCCAGCCTCCAGGCACTTCTCGCGATCGCCCTTCATCGCCTTGGCGGTGAGCGCGACGATCGGCAGCGTGCGGCGATCGCCCAGCGCGCGGATCTCGCGCATCGTGTCGTAGCCGTCCATGCCGGGCATCATGATGTCCATCAGGACCAGGTCGAGTTCGGGCATGTCGTCGACCTTGGCGACCGCATCGCGACCGTTGCCGGCGGTATGCACGTGCATGCCGTGGCGCTCCAGCACGCTCGACAGCGCGAAGATATTGCGCACGTCGTCGTCCACCACCAGCACGTTCTTGCCGCGCAGGCCGTCGTCGGATTCGTGCAGGCTGCGGACCATGCGCTGCTTGGCCGGCGGCAGGTTGCCGATCACGCGATGCAGGAACAGCGCTGTTTCATCGAGCAGGCGCTCGGGCGATTCCACGCCCTTGAGCACCACCGATCGCGCGACGCGCCGCAGGCGCTCGCTTTCCTCGGCGCTGAGTTCCTTGCCGGTGAATACCACGATCGGCACGTTCTTCAGCGAATCTTCCGCGTGGATGCGCTCGATCAGGTCGAAGCCGCTCATGTCCGGCAGGCGCAGGTCGAGCACGGCGCAGTCGAACTTGCCTTCGCGCAGCGCGGTCAGCGCTTCGGCACCGGAGCCGACGGTGTCGATGGCGATGTCGTCGTGGCGCAGAAGTTCGACGATGCTCATCTGCTCGTGCGCGTCGTCCTCCACCACCAGCAGGCGCTTCACGCGCGGCGCGGCGTATTCCTTGATGCGTTCCAATGCATCGCCGATGGTTTCTGACGTGGACGGCTTGGCGAGGTAGGAGAACGCGCCGCGCTCGATGCTGTGGTGGCGGCTTTCCTCGACGGTGACGATCTGCACCGGGATGTGGCGCGTCGACGCATCCTGCTTCAGGCGCGCGAGCACGGTCCAGCCGAGCATGTCGGGCAGGAAGATATCGAGCGTGATCGCGGTCGGCTTGTATTCGCGCACCAGGCGCAGCGCTTCATCGCCGCGGTTGGCGTGCAGCACCTGGAAGCCGCGCGAACGCGCGAGGTCGCGCAGCACAGAGGCGTAATGCGCGTCGTCCTCGACGATGAGCAGCGTCGGCGCCTCGGAGACTAGCGCGTGGCGGTCGTCCTCGATGCGTTCGGCGACGGCGGCATCCGCGCCGGCGACGTGTTCGGCCGGCATCGGCACTTCCACGCGCACACGGTTTGCGGTGCCATTGGGTTCGGGCAGATTGCGATCCTGGTTGCTGCCCTGGTAGTTCAACGGCAGGTACAGCGTGAACGTGCTGCCTTCGCCCTCGACGCTGTGCAGCTTGAGTTCGCCGCCGAGCAGGCCCGCGATTTCGCGGCTGATCGCCAGGCCCAGGCCGGTGCCGCCGTACTTGCGCGAAGTGCCGGCGTCGGCCTGCTGGAACGCCTCGAACACGATGCGCTGCTTGTCGGGCGAAATGCCGATGCCGGTGTCGGTGACTTCGATCGCCACCACCACCGGCGCGCGACCGAGCACCGGATGGTCCTCGCTCCAGCCACGTGTGACCGGACGCGCGGACAACCGTACGCTGCCCTGTTCGGTGAACTTGAACGCGTTCGACAGCAGGTTCTTGAGGATCTGCTGCAGGCGCTTGGGATCCGAACGAAGCGTGGGACCGAGTTCGCGGATGAAATCCACGGCGAAATCGAGCTTGCGGCGTTCGGCCTCGTGGCGGAATCCGCGTTCCAGGTTCTCGCGAAGGTGCGCGAAGCTGATCGTCTCGATGTCGATGGTGACCGTGCCGGACTCGATCTTCGACAGGTCCAGGATGTCGCTGATCAGGTGCAGCAGGTCGGTGCCCGCGGCGTGGATGGTGCGGCCGAACTCGACCTGGCGCTCGCTGAGGTTGTCTTCCGGATTCTCCGCCAGCTGCTGGCTGAGGATCAGGATGCTGTTGAGCGGCGTGCGCAGCTCGTGCGACATGTTGGCGAGGAACTCGGACTTGTAGCGCGAGGTCTGCGCGAGCTCCGCCGCCTTCTCTTCCAGTGCGCGACGCGCGTGTTCGATCTGCAGGTTCTTCTGTTCCACCTCGGACTTCTGCGCGGCCAGCAGCGAGGCCTTCAGCGCGATCTCCTCGTTGGTCTGCTGCAGCTCGTCCTGCTGCGTCTGCAACTCGCCGGCCAGCTGCTGCGACTGCGACAGCAGGCGTTCGGTACGCATCGTCGCTTCGATGGTGTTGAGCACGATGCCGATCGAGCCCGACAGCTGTTCCAGGAACGCGCGCTGCGACGGGGTGAACTCGTGCAGCGTCGCCAGTTCGATGACCGCCTTGACCTGGTCCTCGAACAGCACCGGGATCACGATAACGCTGCTGGGCACGGCTTCGATCAGGCCCGACTGGATGCGCACGGCGTTCGTGGCATCGTTGCGCCGGCTTCCATCGCGACCGTTGTCGTTGCGGCCGATGTTCTCCAGCAGGATCAGGCGTGCCTCGGCGGCGCACTGGCCGACTAGGCCTTCGCCGAAATCGAGCGTGCGGCTGGTCGCGGTCGCGCTGTCGGCATAGCCCGCGAGCTGGCGCAGGCGCGCCGGGTCGCCGTCGCCGCCTTCCTCGACGATGTACATCACGCCCTGCTGCGCATCCACCAGTGGCGCCAGTTCCGACAGCAGCATCTGGCCGAGCGTGAGCAGGTCGCGCTGGCCCTGCATCATCGAGGAGAACTTGGCGAGGTTGGTCTTCAGCCAGTCCTGCTCGCGGTTCGACTCGGTCGTCGCGCGCAGGTTGGCGATCATCGCGTTGATGTTGTCCTTCAGGTCGGACACTTCGCCGCGCACGTCCACCTGGATCGAACGCGTGAGGTCGCCCTGCGTCACCGCGGTCGCCACTTCGGCGATCGCGCGCACCTGGTTGGTCAGGTTGGCCGCGAGCTGGTTCACGTTCGCGGTGAGGTCCTTCCAGATGCCGGCCGTGCCGGGCACCTTCGCCTGTCCGCCCAGGCGTCCTTCCACGCCTACTTCGCGCGCCACCGTCGTCACCTGGTCGGCGAAGATCGCGAGCGTGTTGGTCATGTTGTTGATGGTGTCGGCCAGCTCCGCCACCTCGCCCTTGGTTTCCACCGTGAGCTTGCGGTGCAGGTCGCCGTTGGCCACCGCCGTCACCACCGCCGCGATGCCGCGCACCTGCGTGGTGAGGTTGGACGCCATCGAGTTGACGTTGTCGGTGAGGTCCTTCCACGTACCCGCGACGCCCGGCACGCGCGCCTGTCCGCCGAGCTTGCCCTCGGTGCCCACTTCGCGCGCCACTCGCGTCACTTCCGCGGCGAAGCCGTTGAGCTGGTCCACCATCGTGTTGATGGTTTCCTTCAGCTGGAGGATTTCGCCTTCCGCGCCGACGGCGATCTTGCGCGAGAGGTCGCCCTTCGCCACCGACGTCGCCACTTCGGCGATGTTTCGCACCTGCGTGGTGAGGTTGGACGCCATCGAGTTGACGTTGTCGGTGAGGTCCTTCCAGGCGCCGGTCACGCCCGGCACCTGCGCCTGGCCGCCGAGCTTGCCTTCGGTGCCCACTTCGCGCGCCACGCGCGTCACTTCCGCGGCGAAGCCGTTGAGCTGGTCCACCATCGTGTTGATGGTTTCCTTCAGCTGGAGGATTTCGCCCTTCACGTCCACCGCGATCTTGCGCGACAGGTCGCCCTTCGCCACCGCCGTGGTGACTTCGGCGATGTTTCGCACCTGCGCGGTGAGGTTGGACGCCATCGAGTTGACGTTGTCGGTGAGGTCCTTCCACGTACCCGCGACGCCCGGCACCTGCGCCTGGCCGCCGAGCTTGCCTTCGGTACCCACTTCGCGCGCCACGCGCGTCACTTCCGCGGCGAAACCGTTGAGCTGGTCGACCATGGTGTTCATGGTGTCCTTCAGCTGCAGGATTTCGCCCTTCACGTCCACGGTGATCTTGCGCGAGAGGTCGCCCTTCGCCACCGCGGTGGTGACTTCGGCGATGTTTCGCACCTGCGAGGTCAGGTTCGACGCCATCGCGTTGACCGAGTCGGTCAGGTCCTTCCACGTGCCGGCGACACCCGGGACGACGGCCTGGCCGCCCAGGCGGCCTTCGGTGCCCACTTCGCGCGCCACGCGCGTCACTTCGGAGGAGAAGCCGTTGAGCTGGTCCACCATCGTGT